>ERZ781399.562-NODE-562-length-42201-cov-4.679329_pt1 | contig 42201 bp, 48 predicted proteins | sample MGYA00511014_ERZ781399 | MGnify/ENA primary metagenome ERZ781399 (study PRJEB29847, sample SAMN06458254) | wastewater metagenome | isolation source: Wastewater bioreactor | place: South Africa: Cape Town | study: EMG produced TPA metagenomics assembly of the...
AGTGATACTGTGAGACGAAATGGTCGAGGAGCTGAAGCATCACAAGAACAAGCTCTTGGCAAAGTCTATGCAATGTTAGACACAATCAAAGACAAATATCCTGAATTAAAATATTTATCGATTCAAGGATTTAGTGGTGGTGGTGCTGCGTTACAACGAGGTGGTGGACGTGTCACTGAAGTTCCACATAACAATGGACGTATTGCACGTTTATTTCACGCTAAAACAATTGGTCCATCGATTCTAACTCTTCAAGGACATCAAATTCAAATTCTTTTCTCTCCACAATCGATTTGTTTACATACATTAGAATCATTAGTTGCACAAAATCTCTATGCACGTGCTCAAACTGAATTGAGACCCGATGGACAACATTATGTTCAACCACGGAAAGCTCCGCCGAACTATGACGAACGACTTTATATCGATTATTTCTACAAAGCTTGTCAAGTTATGAGAGAAACTTATTTTCATTTTATGGGTCCATTAGATGACGATGATTCACATCAATCAGGAAATCAGAATTTCAATCGATTATTTACGAATGCACCGTGGATTTCAGTTATTCTCGGTAATCTCAGTTCGAGACCATCGAAACGTGGAGGACACGGAACCGATTCCAATCAAATCAAAGCTGTACAATTACGAGGACTAACTCCCAAACTATTAAGCAATCGTGCAATTACAGTCGAACGAATCTCTGCTCATAGTGGAACTCATTTTCTAACTTATTTAAGTGTTTACGAAGGTTTAAAAGCGTTAAACTATGAAGATTTACATCCGATGTATATTTGTAGTAAATCTTGTCGTGATTTCATGCGCAATACAGCTTTATCTTTACATATGACCGATTTCAATTTAGCTTGGTTAACAATGATTGGTAAAGACAAACCAAATTCACAGCAAATAGAAATGTTAGCAAAGAATTTTCGTACGGATAAAGATGCAACAAATACAAACGAAGAAACATTAGCTTTCCTAGAAATCTATGCAATGAATGTCGCGAAATTAGTTTACAAATGTATTCTCGGCAAAAATCCAGACGAAAACTTTCGTTTAGAAACAACTTTACGGGAAAGTTTTTCGAATCTATCTCAACAATTAACTTTACGAGAACAATCCGATGAATTTGGACGATATGCTGAAGCGAAAATGACGAATTTTATTAATCAAAATCTCGATCATGTTTTAACACCAACTGAATGTTCAACTTTGCAATCGTGTTACGTCGCTGCTGATGTTGTTAATGCGCCCGAAGGTGGACTCAACATTGAACTTACAAGAAAAAAAATTGATTAACTACGTAGTTTTTTTTTGTCTTTCTTCCGTTCAACTACATTTAATCAACTAGTGATCACTTTTTAGATTTGTCTTTCGTTTGTTTTTTTCTTCTTCTTTCCCATTTATTCATCTCGATTCAGCGTTCGTTTTCTTTTCGAAATAAAGCTCCGTTGTTGTTTACACTCAAATTGATTCTTCGAATATTCACCTTGAATTCAAATGTGATTAACAAACAAACAAAGGAAACAGTCACATTTACAATTTATAAACGACACGAAATGTTTCGATTCGTATTTCTATTTGTGATCTATTTCTCTTGTGAAAATATCGATTCAATTGAATTGAAATATAAATATTCAATTGGAGATCAGTTAACTTATTTTCAAACTGAAATTGTTGAACGTCATGATCGAAATCGAGGTGTCGAGGAAACAATTGAATTTATTCAAATGAATTTTACGGATTTTATTCAAGAAGAAGAAGAAGAAAATTCAATGAAAATTATTCGAAGACAAATGAATTCATTGAAAATAATTCCAAAAAATGATCTCAAATTCAAAGAATTATCGAAAATAAATTCACATCGAATCGACGAAGAATCTTTGTCGAAACCAATTGTTTTATCATCGTACAATGGAAATGTTCTTCTATTACCAAGAAATGAAATTTATTTTCCACGCAATCAAATCGAAATCAATGAAACTTGGATTCATCCAATCGCAAATTCACTCGGACAAATTCAATATCAATTCAAATCAATCGAACAAAATCGATTTGCACACATCGAATATGAAGGTACATTAGAAATGTCTGCATTTGCAGATTTAATTGGAAATGTTACTTTTGATATTGACAAAGGAATTCTTATCTACGAACAGATTATTAGTAGTTCATCGCTTTTACTCGATTTTACTTTTACAAAAACAATTATTAAACGATTTTTATTTTAGCTTCAAAATTCATTTTTTATTTTTAATTTAATCTTTTATAAAGATAAATTGGAAAAATACAAAGAGAACAAACAAGAAAAAAAGTAAAAAATAAAATTTTTAACCATAAACCATTGAGAAAATTGGCCGTTTGATGACAAACTAAAAGATCTGCTTTGATTAAATGTTTCATTGGTAATGGACATATTTCAATTCGAGAAACGAACATTTCTTCAACAAATAATTCAAACTAGAAACAAAAAAATCAATTGTTTAAACAAGAAATTGTTGAAAACATTCGATTACCTGTTCCAATGATTCGATTAGAAATTGATTTGAGAGATAAAAATCCTTTTGAAGAATTTGATTTAAAATGAAATTAATTTCCAAGAAATTTCTCTGATTTAACTGTGTAAATTGAGATAATTTCTGCATAAATTGAAATTGCAAATTGAAATTGTCAACTGAAATTCGTTGTCGAAATTCTTTTTCAAAATTTCGATTAAAACTATTTAAAATCGAAATCAATTGTCCATTGAATTGAAACGAGATTTCATTGACAAATTTTTGACTAAAATGAATCTTTCGATTGCAATCATTTAATAGATTATGTAAAGTTTTATTTAAATCGATTTGATCGACTGATTTCATCAGATTATCTATTTTATTCAATTGAAACAATGTAAATTTTCCTTGTTTTTTCGTGTGTTTTACCTGAGAAGAGAGACATGAAAAACGATTGATCATGATGAATTAATCGACAGAAACTTTGCAGAAATAAATCGAACGCATAGAGAAGACCATTGAGAATGCAAAGAACAATTAAGAGAATTGTTAGGAAACCAAAACAAATTCGAATTGAATTTTGATATTTTCGAAAAGTAATTTCATTTTTATTCGATCGATGTTCTTTTCGATGGAGTTTCTTCGAGAGAATCGATCTCAATCGATGCGATTGACTCATCTGTTCACTGATCGCTAATTCACTTCGAATCTTTCGATTTCTATGCAAAACTCTCCGAATCAATTCTTATTCTTTTTTCAAAAAAACAAACAAACTTTACTTTAATTGAAGACGAACAGAAAAATAATTAATTGTGATCATGATGAAAAAACCAATTGGAATTAACGTTAAAAACGAGAGACAAAGAATGGTTAAATTTGTAACGAGAGAAATAATCGAATAGATTTGATTGTCATTGACAAATTTCCAATTGATTTTCGTTAGAATTTGTTCATTTAAAATTTCAATGAGAATTTCGAATTGTTTTTCAATTGATGAAAAGATTTTCGAAAGATCTCGTTCGAATTGAAGATAATTTTCATTGAAATAAAAGCAAAGATTCGAATTGAACTTGGAAATATCTTCGATTAAATTCAAATAGAAACGAAACAATTCATTCAACGAATTATTTTGAATAAATTCATTGATATTATTTAAATATTTATTTAATTTATCCAACGAATAATTTTTATTCAATAAATTAACGAACATTTTCTTGATAAAATGTTCAATTGAATCGAATAGATTTTCATCGTTCTTCAAACTTTGTAAATTGACGAATAAATCATTCAAATGTTTAACAAATAATTTCGAATTGAATTCTTTTTTCAAATAATCGAATGATTTTTCCAAGGAACTCTTCAAATGATTTAAATCTTCGATTAAAAAAATCATTTCAATGAGAAAATAGAATGAAAACATCATTAGAACAAGTAAATAAACGTATTTCCATCGAGATTTGAGTAAATTTCGATTGATTTTAACATTGGAATAGGAGATAATATAAAATAGAATCGAAAGTGTAACGAATAAAATCAAAATTAAAATCGAATAAATTAAAATCGATGAAACGAATTTAGTTGGAAGTTTATTTTGATTGAGAAGAAAATTTTGAAATAGAATTCTAAAATCATTCGATGAAAACAACGAATTACTGAGAAATAACGCAAATCTCGAGAGAAAACTCGGATTGATTTGATAGAATTGATGTTCATAAATTGAATTCGATTTATTTGTAAAATTAAAATAATTTTCATTTGTTTGAAAACAAGTTAAATTCAATGACATTTGTTTCGAAACGAACTTCACATTGAAATGATTCGAACGAATCGATTCGTAAATAAGTAAGATTAACATAGTTGCTGATCGGATGTTATTTTGTTGGTTAGATAACAAACAGACATGTTGTTTAACATTTGTCAATAGATTCTTTTCGAACGGAAGTTGTCCAACGTGTTGATTGAATTTTTTCTTCAAAGAAAATAAACAATTTTCAATCAATCACCAAACGATTGTTTTCATTCAAAATCAATGAGAGAAACTAAAATCGCGTTTAATTGAAAACGAGTCTGTCGCCAAAGCGAAACAATAGTTCGATTGATCTTTTCATTCGGAAAAACAAAACAAAAAGCGAAGGTATTGTTCTGTTGTTGTTTTTGTTATTGTGTTCGACGATGATGATCATGTGCAAACAAAAGGTCAATTAAAGATGCGTATATGTGTGTCTAAACATCATTAAATGTCTATCGATCAATATGAATCGAATTCATCAAAGAATTGTTTAAAAAGATTAGTCATTTGAGAGTACGTTGTCAACCGACAACAACAACAGGGAAAATCGTCGATGTACTTTCGTTTTTTTGTTTTGTCATTAGACACTTTAACGTAATTATTCGTGATATCAGTTCGAAATTGATAATAAAAATGAGTTGCAAATCGAATTCGAAAAGGAATGTGGAGATAAAATGTTAATCAACGACGAGCATCAGATTATAATTATCTTTTGATTTCTTTTTCTCGAAAAATTTCAGGTGAAAATGAGAATGATTATATTGACACGTGAGAATGTCATCATCTCATCTCTCAATTCGAGATAACATTTCCATTCTCATTGGTTCAAACATTTTTCTCCAATGGAAACATTTTCCGAGAGAGAGAAAAGAAAAGAAAAGAAAAGAAAATCGTTTCTCTCTCTCTCTCTCTTTACGATTCGATTCGTTTTTGTTTTCATTCGAAATTGATCGACGATGCAACATACGAATCATATTTGGAAAGAATTACCAATAAATCGTGCAAGTACACCGATTCCACAACAACGTTGTTCGATGACACAACGACCACGAACGTCAACTCCGAAATCATTTCCCAATCAATCGACGAATTTATTCGTTAAGAAAAAGAAAAAAAAGAAAAAAGAAACGAAACGAACTGATTATCGTTTTCTGTTTTATAATCAACAATTTCAACCAAAGAAACATTTCGTTCAAATTTGGTTTTTGTAGAATTTTGTTTTTTTTTTGTTTTGAAATAAATGAAAATGACGATGAATCCACTTGGGAGTTGTTATTTGAAATAATCTCCTCCCTCGAAATCTGTTGTTATTCATGTTGTTGTCATCTTATTTAATCAATGATTGTCATCGTTCACAAACTGGTCATTCAATTTGAGCAATTATCCACTTGAAAATGCACTCGATTGAACGATTTTCTTTTTCTTTTTGAAACAACTACAACTGTCAATCGATTTCGATTCGTTTGACAATCAAAACGAAATTCTTTTCTTGATCAATTACAAAAGATCGTCAAAGTGTGAAAAGGAAATGAACAAACATTGAATAACGTCGCGTGTCCGATTACTTGTTTGTATGTGTATCAATCAATATTGTCACCATCTTTTTTTTTTTTATTCTTATGATGGTGTCATATGAGACATCGACAATATCGGCTTCTTTTCTTCTTTAAATCACTACCGGTTAGAAGTAAATACGAACGAACAAATTTAGTCGAGTTGAAAATCTTGTGTCCAGATGTTGTTGATGATGATTAATCAATTGTTCAATATGACACGACAATCGAACCAATTGAATCGATTGTCATAAAACAGCAAATCTTATTATTAATAACTTCTAAACATGCGATCAAATACAAACAATTGATTGTCATCGACATTGCCGAATGAAGTACGTAGATAATTGTCAAACGTTGACGCCAACAATCATATCGAGACACTAAGTGGCGTCGAAACAACGAAATTTGTCTTATCTTTGCCAAAGAGATTCTTTATCAATCGAATTCACCAGGTGGTCAACGACAAATCGAAATGTCAAATAACAAAAATAGAAATGTTCGAATTCGTGTTTTCATAAGATGATTGTGTTTTTGTTATTGAACTCAAAACTAAATTGAGTTCATTTAAATCAAAATGTTTATTTAACAGAGAAAATAAAAAAAAAATGAAGAAGACGAAGAAAATCATGAAACCAAACTATGTGGTAATGATCGATTAAATGATGATGATTTCTTCGTTGATGTTTGTTCATTTGAATGAATTGTTGAAGTAGTGGAGAATGAAGACGTTGAAGGAACTGTTTTGTCGGTCATTGATGAAGAATTCGTTGGACTTTCAATTGTCAATGGAATGAGAGGCGATGAAATCGATTGATACGGACTGTTCAATGAAGACAGAAGTCCATCGACTAACATTTCATCTTTCGACAGATTTAATCGACAAATTCGTGGAGAATAACAAGATAAATCATCGTCGATTGCATTCAATACTGGAGAAGAGATATCACTCGATGAAATTGAGTCTTTATCTTTTTTAAACAAAAAAAAAAAAGATCAATGGATTTCATTTGAAAACAAAGGTCAAACCTTGTTGTTTCGATGGAAATTGATCGATAAATTGAATAACATCTTCAATAATTTTGATTTCTTCTTCTCGAATACGAATTTCTGCTTCTTTGGATAATTTTCGTTGATTTAATTTGTCTCGAATATTCGTTCGATAGTTTTCATCATTTAAATGTGATAAAAACGACTGAAAAAAAAACAAGAAAACAAATGTATATTTGTTTCGACAAGAGAAAAGACGATACAGTTATTTGAGAATCTGATGACACGTCCGTTGTTGTTGTTGTTACTATTCTTGAAGAATTATTGTCAACTAATTGTGAATTTGTCGAAATATTCGTTGACGAGGAGATTTGTTTGTGAATGGGTTCAGTTGGACTGAAAATCGAAGAAGAAAAAAACGTTGATTCATTTGAAATATGAAAATTAAAATACTTTGATAAAATAAAAGAAGTACAAAGATAACTTTCTGGTTTTCCAGTCCATGGATTGATTTGAGGTTGACATTGAGTTTGAAGACACATCCATTGTTGTCCTTTACTTAGAAATCGATACGATTCACTTTTCCCATTTCCCGTTTCTTTCCCTACGAGAAAAAACAAAGAACAACGCTCAATTTTCGAATTGAAATCTTGAAAATCATTCGTACAGATTTGATGAGCTCGACTGATAATTGGCAAATCATCTGGATGAACAAAATCGAAATGCGTACGACCAATTAATTCGAAGGAAGTGTAACCAAGAGACTCGCGAGTTCTTTTTTTGTCAAAAGTCAAAATCAAAATTTTCGTTTGCTTTTCGAAATCGAACAAACTTTGAGTCAATAAAAATAAATTTGCCTTGAAGATTTAATTTTGTTGTAAATTGATCGTTCGATTGATGATGATTATTTACAACTAAACATCGATCTAATGTTTTCACTTCAACGATCGACATCAAATATTTTTCATCAGGTTCATTTTTTTTACTAACTGAAAAACGAGATCACTTAGTTCTTATTCAAAGAAAATTCGAAGAAAACCTGATCGAAATGCTCCAATCATAGTACATTGCTCGTATTCATCGGCTGTTGCTCGTCGCCATGACAAATGACATTGATTCAAAACTTTGAAAAAGAAAACTGAATTTTGTTTTTGTTGTTTTAGAATTTCGTTGAACCTCGATGATCTTTGAGAAGATAATCACGTAATTGATCATGATCACGTGAGAGAATTAATTCGAATAATGAACGATTCAAAAGTTCAGTCTAAAATCAAATTGAAAACACGAAAACTAATTCGAAGTTCTACTTGAGAATAATCAAGTAATGAATTGATATTCGATGAAACATAAACAATTTGTGCATTATGAGGATCTGATTTAGCAATTAACAGAAAACAATGCATCGACTAAAACACATTTCAATCAAAATCAAAAGCAAACACAAATGTGTTCTAACTTCAATGGCAATTTGAATCCATTCTTCAATTGTAATTAAATCCGAAGTTGGTTTCCAAGTGAAATCAACAAGTTCTTCGGCTAATTTCGATGTCGAACAATTCTTTTGTACAATCAAATCTAAATTCAATAGAATTCTTCATTTTCGACTAGAAATTCATCTAAAATAATACCATTTTGATGTTTTCTTAGATATTGAGCTGTTTCACGAAGAATCGACGCTTTATCTAATTTATTATTGTTTAAAGTCGATGTTTTAGTTAATTGTTGATTGGAGATTGATTTTATATCAAGATTTAGCGTTTCTTCTAAATTACAAATCAATTGACTGAATAAATCACGACGACGTTTTTCATTTTGATTTCGATGTTGTCTTTACAAAGGAAATGAGTCAACTTGTTTTCTTTTATCAAACAGAACGTTCTTTTTACCTTTTGGCAGGCGAACGTTTAGTCGCATCTTCACTTGAATATGATCGTTTGGATTTGTTATTAGTTGATGTATTCATATTCAATCATTGACTGTTACTCTAAAAACAAAAAAACAAAACAAAAGTAAATGAGAGATAATTTATAAACAAGTAGAAAAATATCAACGATATGAGAACGTGAAAGACATACTCAATGTCAATTATTACAGTGAAACGAGAAAAGAAAAGAAAAACTTTTGCCGTTTTTAAAATTCTAATGATGATGATTCTGTGAAATTGTGAAGAGAAAAACAAAGAACCCGACTAAACATGATAAATTCTTTTCTGTTCGACTTATTCTTAGTAAAAGTGAAATGGACGGATGGTAGGTGATTAGTACATTGCGTGCTTTTTTTCTTTCTTTTTCCTTTTCTTCTCTTTTGTCGAACATCTTCAGTCCATTTTTATTCTTTTATTTGAATTATTCGTCGAAATGTAACTAGAACATTTATTTTTCTTACATTTTTATTCTTAGAATTTGCAAGTCAAACATTTTCGAAACTGAAATTAAAATCTAAAATAAAAATATTTCTTTCGAGCAGCACAACACAACAGTTCTCTCGATGATTTTCAATCTCGTTTTGTTTTTATTAAACAATAATCAAGTTTTAGTAGAAATCTTTTTTTTTTTTATCAATCGTCATTATCGAACAGAAAAAAAGAAAGAAAATAAAAAGAAACGTTGTTTGTTTCGAGTTTGAATGTAAATGAAATTCAATTAAGTGATGGTCTGACATTGTCATCCCATTGCAATTCGATTGTTGGCCATTTCGTTCTCAACACTCCTGTTATTGGTAGATAAGTTCCTTTGAAACAAAGATAAAATTTGCAAACTCAAGTGAAAGAGAAAGAAAGAAAGAAAGATGAAAACCTTGTGGAACAGGTTGAGCAGCATGTGAAGGAATATCATTTCCGTAACCATAATCCGAGATAACCGCTTGTGCTGAAGCATAACGAACTCGATTGTTTTGATTTGATCTTGGTAGACCATTGTAATGATAAATGAGAAAAGGTTTGCCATTGAATGGTGTTGTTAATTGTTGATTCGATGAATTCGATTCATCAAGAGGAAATAATTGATTTAAAAATAAAGATTTCAAAATAATTCGTGTATTTTCAGGATCAACTGTTTCTGTGAATTGATTGATTTGAGGCATTTTTTGAATTAGCTTTTCTTCATGAAGTTCTTTAAGAACTTGTTCAAGAAGTTCTATCGAAATGAAACCATTCTTTTCCGTATCATATTTTGTAAAAACTAAATTTTAACAAACAAAAAACGAAAATCGTGTTTTTTCTTTGTTTTAAAAAATTCGAACTTGTTGACGCTTTTTGTAACGGTGTTTGATCTTGTTCAACAAGCGTTTGTTCTTTTGAAAAGATAACAGTTAAATGTGTTTCCGATGCAACAATCCAAATGGGATATTTCGGATTCTTTAAAAACCATCCAACTTCTAACAAATGATAAACTTCAAGCGAAGAAAGAAATCCAATATTGGCTCGTTGTTTAATTCCATAGAGTTTCAAACCAGCAACATCTTTTTCTCCATCAAAACAATGAGGTGTAGCAATTGATGTTATAAAAAGATTGGTCAAACATTGCGATCCATGACCATGTGCTTGATCAATCAATGGCAATGAACTTTCATCGTCGATTTCTCCTTTCAAACGATCGATTGTTTTCGTCATTAAACACGAATAAAGAAAAAGTAGAACACCATACTGATTTTTCCACATATTTAAACGAGAGAAAATCTTTTCCTTGAGCTCAATAGTCGATCGACAAATATCGAAATGAATTTTCTTGTGAAATTCGTCGATAGTCAATCGTTGATTGGAATTCTCATTGGTAAATTGAGCTAAATAAATGTGTTGTTGATCGATTGACAACAAAAGTAGAATTTTCATAAGAGCATTGAGAAAATGTAAATCAATTTCTTCTTGAGACGTTTGACGCCATTGGAATTGACAACGTTGACAGAAGATTAATTCATTTAAAAGATACGCTTGAACAGTTGTTAATACCGAACACGGACCACCTTCGTCTTGAACTAATGCTGAATTTTCATCGGATGAAAATCGAAATGATTGAGACCAACGATCGAAGATCGCTGAATCGATTTGATTGCCCCAAACAACATTGATTAATTCATTGGGTAATCGAACTAATTCTTGTTTCGTCATTGTCGAATTTTGTTACTATTACCTTGTGGAAGAATTTACAAATTGTCTTTTCCCACGGATCTCGTCTCTCTTTGACATCGATTTATCTCGTTATTTGATCGTTGACTTGACCAATTCAATAGTCATTTTACATTTTTTTTCAAACTATTTTCCATTAGTTTCAATCGGACAAAAAAAACCATAAATTTTTAATCATTTTAATAGAAAACAAATTGTTGAACATAAAAATGTGAATTCATTGATAGATGTCAGTAGAGAGCAATCTTCTACACAAAGTTCATTTTGATCTTCATCACGAGTAAACTCTCAAGTCTGTCTACTTTTACAGATTGATCTCATCTGTCACAACCATATTACAACTGAAAATACTCTCTAATTTTCTTTTTTTTCATAATGAAATTTGAAGAAATTCTTCTCAGGAAATGATCTTTTCTTTTTTGAGGATTTATGTTTGTCTGGTGAGAGATCTGTTTTATTAAAATAATCTCATGTTGCTTTTGTTTTTCAAGTAGAAAACTGTGTGAAGAGACTCGATGAGACAAAAAGAGAGAGAGAGAGAGACCTCGTTCTATTTGTTTTCGATCGATGTTTGACGAGAAAAAAAAAGAAATCGATTGAAATGTCATCGCGATTTTGAACGAACGATGAGACATAGACAGATTTTCCAAATCTTCTCATTTTAGTTTTAAAGAAATATTCGGCTGATTGATTTTGGGTTTTTCTAATCTAAATCTTAATCTTGGTTTTGTATTTGTCGTCACTGGACGATTTTCGCAGAAAGAATAATCTTTGTTTTTCTCAAACGTTTTCATTGTTTTCAAATGGAGTCAACAAAAAAGAGACGAAGACGATAATTTATGTTGGCAATTTTTACAGAAATGAACAAAAATAGTTTTATTAGAAAAACCTCCGAAAATAAAATGAGTTCTTCTTTTTCTTTCTTCTCGTCGTCTTGTTGATCAAACGAGAAAAATAAAATCGTTGAAAAAAGAACCCAACAAATGAGATGTTGAAATAAAAATATCACAGAGAAACAAAACACCAGAAAACTAAATGAACTCTTCGTTTCATTTCGATAAACTTTTGTTTATCAAAGGTAATGTTGGACTTGGATTGATGTTCTGTTGATTGATCACTTTCGTCAATTTAACTGTCGATGTTTCAGTTTGAGTATTTCTTCGATTAACAAATAATGCAGCTGAACCTATTGAATGTCGATGTTCAATAGTTAAATACGGTAAAAACATTTGAAAATGATGTAAACCTAACATTTGAATAGCTGCTGAACGATAATGATGAACTCCTAAGATATAAATTAGAAAATTCATACTATATGCTATTATATTCAATAATTCACATAAACGTTTGAGAATTCGAATTGCAATTAATGAATTAACATCACATCGATCTTTATATCGTTTAACTAAATAAATTAACACGTTTTCATTTAATGCATGAGGAAAATAAAGAACTAAGAACATTAATGAAACGGTTGTTAATGTGCGAGTCAAACGAGAACGAAGATGTTCATTTTGATGCCCGACAATTGGACGAGGTGTGTGAACTAATTTTAGAATAGCTTTTTACGGAAACAAAAACAAAACAATTTCAGTCAAAAACAAAAGGAAAGACAAAATCGATTTTTTTGGTCTTTACCGGCATTTGATGCAATGAGAATAATGGCAGGTAAAAGAGTATAACATAATAAATGATAAATATATGTATTCCAAAAAACGATCAACATCAGTTCTCTCTTATCTAAATTTGACGATATTCGACATTGACAAATTTCAATTGAATTAGTGAAATTCGTTTGATTGAGAAAATGTTTGCCGAAGAACGCTGCACTATGTTGATAACCATCCAATCGACAAACCCATTGTTGATAGAATAAATGAGGAATATTAATTATCAATGAAATTAAAATCAACACTTTGATAATTAATCGAGCAGTTTGACAATTACAAATTCGTCGCGAAAGATTTGGCCATTTCTTTGACCAAGGATCACAAACAAGAATCAATCGATCGAATGTCAAACCAACCATAATCCAACAAGCTAACAGAATAACAACATGTTGCAAATATTCCCAACATTTACAAACAATTGATGATGGGACAGTTAACACATTCTTTTGAAATTGATAGTGAAATAAATCATTTAATGAATCAACAAATTCAAACACCAATGAAATCAAATCAAACATTGTTAATGCACGTAAATATTCAACAAACGAATGTTGTGGCAATGAAAAACGATAAACAACGAAGAAACAGACGATATTACCAATAATACCAATTGCAGTAAAACATAATGTACCTTTTTAAATTAGAAATATATATAGTCTCTGCTTGCTTTTTTTAATAATCTTAACATTTTTTTTTCTCCATTTCCTCGAGTCATTTTAATAAAAAATAAAAATAAAATAATTATGTCAATTAGTTTAATAGACTTCTTATTGCAATTCACTAGAATTAGATTATCGAACTAATTCACATCAGCTTTTCCTTTTTCTTTGATGAGACGTTTTTCAAAGAAATTCTTTTGTCGATACGCAGACGAAGAAGACAAAAACAACAAAACAAAAAAAAGAAGAATATTTACCAATACAATTGATCCACCACCACCATGATCCCGAATCTCTATTCATCGCTTGATTTAACATGGTAACAGTGAACGTCGTTCTTTGAAATTCAGTACAATTCATTTCAAAATTATGATTGATTATTCTTTCTTAGAAAATCAACATCAAATCTTCAATGAATAAAAAAAAAAGAAGAAGAAGAAGAAGATAAATTGAAGTGAAATAGTTGCAATGTAAATGAATGGTAGTGATGTGTTGTACGTGTCGATGTTTGTTACAAAAGAACGATGCGACGACGAGCTTGTTATTTTCCCGTTTTTCTTTCCCTTCTCATTTCTTAACGAAAAGAAAGAAAAAGCGACTGTCAGAACAATAAGAAAACATTTTTTCTTCTTCTTTCATCTTTGCGTTTGGCTCTGATTGTGATGTCTCTTTTATTGTAGTTCTCTCTCTCTCTCTCATCGTATCTCACTTGGTGTCGATCTAGTTGAAACATGTCTACTCTTTCATTAACTAGAAATGACGGAGCATAATAATAAGACGGTTTACTCAAAGAAAAAAAAAAACCGAAGGAATCTCTTCACGACTAGTCGATATTCTTTTGCTTGATCAATTTTGATCATTTGTTTTCTCTTTCTTATTAACTATTATTTAATTAGATCACGAACTCGAATCGAATCGATCAATCATATTCGACTACATAACAATGGATTTGCCAGTTTTGTTTTGTTGTTTTATTTGAAAAAGATCTTTTCAAGAAATCATTAATAAAAAAACAAACGCATGTCATTCTCGGTCTGTCCTGAAGATGTATTTCTCGAAAAACTAGAGGAAGAAGAATTTTATACTTATGTCAACAAAGAACAAAAAGAGAGCTACGCCAACTAGATTTGCACCGGTTATTATTATCGTCGTTTGCTTTTCATCAAAACAAACAATAGTTTCAGTTATTTCCGTTTTGTGTGTTAAATATAGAGGAAAAGGATTTACTGACGGATACATTGAAGACAGACGAAAAAAAAAAGAAAAGAAAAGTCGTTAACAGAGAAATAGAACGGGCTTACAATCGGATCTTCGAAGTGGAAACATGATTGTATTTAAACAAAACAGACAACGTTTATTTATTTTTCATCATTGATCTACTCAATGAATAATAATTAAATTACATTCAGACACAGAGAATAGCGATTCGTTCTTCTTCTTTTTTTTCGATATGAGAACAGTAAAGATCGGATTACATATTGCATTACCAATATTATCTCGATCTTTTTTGTGTTTTTTTTTTCGTCTAACAAAGAAATGAAATGGAGCAAACATATGTCTTTTCAGAGAAAAAAAGACGGCAAAGAAAAACAAATGTGATTAATAGTTTTTGCAGGTGCAGCTCGCGTCATTTTTGTTCTCATTAGTATTTTTTTTTGATCTGTTTAAATATTTATAAAAAAAAATGAACAAGATATTCGTCACGTATCTTTGCAATAAGTAGTTTCTTTTCCTCTTCTATTTCCTCTCAAGTCTTTGATTAATTAACTTGTCTTAAGTAGATTCGACTTCATCAAAGATCTAAGATAATCAAATATCAAGAGATTTAACAGAAACACAACGAATAAAAAAAAAAGGAGAAAGAAAGAAAGAACAAGACAAGATACAATCAGTTCTATTTCTGTTTCTTTGATTTGATCTAGTGAAACAATAAAATTCCCTCGAGTTGACGGATAAATGAATAAGAAACAGCAAATGAGTTTGAACACGTGTTTGACATATTTATTGTCGATCGTTTCGTTGTTCTCCGATCGACTATTGACAAATGACTAGTTAATATTCAATAAATTCTTGTTGAGAGTAATTTCTCTCGTCTATTTACATATTTACATTGATTTTCAAGTATTTGAATGTGTTCATAGTTGAACAGGATATTCGGAGAGGAAATTATTTTACACGAACTCTACCGAACAATTCGATTCCGAAGATCTAATCAAATAAACCGAATTACGTCGTTTTCAAGTTTTGATTTTGCTTTTAGAAATACGATTGACATTGAATGTCAATGTTAATATTGTCAAAGCACATTATTAACTTTGTTCAACACTTTTATTTCTCATCAATAGAGTACAACAACAACAACAACAATAACAGAAAAAAGGAAAGGAATTTAATCATTTTGAGTGATATAAGCTCTGATGAGAGTAATATCCTGAGCAGGTCTATCGTTGTCAATCGTTTGAATAAACGACATTTTCTGTAAAACTTGAACACCTTGATGAATTCGTCCGAAAATCGTATGAAGTTTATCTAAAGATTGTGCTGGTGCTAATGTAAAAAAGAATTGTGATCCATTGGTATTGGGACCTGCATTGGCCATTGAAATAATTCCAGCACCTAGACGAAGACGAACGAATATTTTTTTTTAAATAGAAATCAAAATAAAACGAACCAGTATGTTTGAGATCTGAATTGATTTCATCGTCGAAATATTTGCCATAGATTGACGAACCTCCTCGTCCAGTTCCAGTTGGATCTCCACCTTGAACAATAAAATCTTTGACAACTCGATGAAATATTGATTTATCATAATAACCACGTCGAGCTAATTCAGCAAAGTTTTTACATGTTTTTGGTGCATGATCCCAATATAATTCAACTACGATTTTGCCCATTCTAAATTCAACAACAATAAAACAAAAGTCGAAAACGAGAAAATGAAATTTCAAATGAATATTTACGAAGTTTCTAAAGTCACAAACGGTGGTCGCCAATCATCAGTTGGAATTGTTAAATCACCTTGAGCAACGAGATGCATAATAGAATCAATTCAATAATCTAGAATTAAAAAAGAAAGAAGAAGAAGAACAACAACAACAAAAAGAATTGAATTAGCTGTTTGGCTTTTTTTTCCTGGTTGAATATAAAAAAGAAAAAAAAAGGAGAGAATTAATTGTTCGAATGCTGTTGTTGTTGTTTTTGTTGATAGAGAATCGATGCTCGTTGTCGTTTGGCTTTACTTGATGCCGATGGTTTAATCGATTGAGCTGATGCCGTCGATGAATTCGATCGATGACATTTCGGACAAAACCATGGTATCGATTCAGGTGGTTCTTCAACGATGCCAACACATTCCCTTTACAAATCACAATTCAATTTTCATCTTCTTCTTGTTTTTTTTCTAGTCGAGAGAATCTTACCAATGATACCAATCATCGCATAGATCACAAGCAATCATGGCGTCTTGTCCATTATCGGGTCCACTGCATGACGGACAAATCCAGATTTTCTCTTGTGAATCATGATCAATCTAAATCGAACAATTCGATTTGACCTTTTGCAAACGACTGAATGTCAATAGAATACTCGTCGTTCTTCGATGACAGCAACGCCAATGTCATTTTGTTTCTTGGTAATTGATTTCTTTTTAGTTGAATTTGTTTTTGGTTTGTTTTTGATTGGAGTGAAAAGAACGTCTTGAGATGGATCCGTTTGAATTTGATTGAACATCATTTTCGATGGTGAAGTTCGTGCACCAAGTGGAAGATCGTCGATTGAATTTGTGTTATCTTCGTTCATCAACGGATTGACATCCATCTTCTCGGGAATATCTTTGATTTTAATCGATCTTTTCTTATTTACATTGACATTCTTTGACGATGAATTTGGATTAACTGATAATTTTAATTTCAATGGATTTTTTACAATTCTAAAGAAGAATTTATTTCAAAAGTAGAAAAATAAACTCGGTGATCTAACTGATTATCTTGATGAATAAGAGTTGAACTCGAAGATACTTGTTGTTGTTCTTCTGTTGTTGGAATATTTGTTGATGGTTTTCCTAATTTAATTTTGAGTTTAATTGCACTACCGATCGCAGGTGTTGTTGATGATGAATTCTGATTTGATGATGTATTGAGATCAATGTCCATCGGTTGTGGTTGTTGTTGTTGTTGATTCGATTGATTAAGATCAATTGGTTCTATTCGAATTCTTTTCTCTTGAATATCTGTTTCTGATTTTTTCTTTTTCTTCTTTTTCTTTTCGTCTTCATTGATCAAATCATTCTAATCAATTCAATTCGAATAAGAATTTCGAAAAAGAAAAGAAAGATGAAAACCTGAGAAAGATTTGCAATAGGTAATTGAATATTGTTATTCTCTTGAGGTAAATTAATAATTGGACTAATTGAATTGAAATCTGAATTCGTTGTCGATGAATTTGTTCCAAATAGAGGTAAAGATGATGTTCGAATTTTTAAATTAACTTTCTAATTAATAATTTTCAATCAAATTTAGTTTTGAGGAAAAAGTAGAGCAAAGCAGAAAATTTACTTCCGGATTAGTTGTCGGCGTTGAAGATTTAGCAGATTTCTTTGTTGCAGTCGGTGGATTATCCTTTTATTTTCAAAAAGATAAAATCAAATTAGAAAACTAAAAAAAAATGAAGATCTTACTGAATTATTATTTGTTTGAGTTGGATTAACAGTTTTTAAATTAAGTTTAAATGTAGGAACTTTAGTTGGAATTGTTGTTGAAGGTTTAGTTAAATCGAGAGGTGTTTGTTGTTGTTGATTTTTGTCATGATTATTCGTCGAATTGTCAGTTAAATTCGTTTCATTATTTGAATTGAGAATAATTTTCGGAGTAGTTAAATTATTCAACGATGTTTGCGAAGGTTTTTTCTCTTGATCTGCAATTGCTTTTTTAATCGGTGAAGTCGTTTTATCAGTTGGTTGAGGTTTCGAAATAGTTAAACGTAAAGGTGGTTGAACAGTTGCTTGTTCTTTTTCGATATTTTCTTTTTCTAAAAGATTCTTTTTGGCTTTTTCAGCCGCTGTTGCAGCTTCGATTTCGATGAGACGTCTCGGTCGATAGACAATCTTCGGTAGAGATCGTTTCGGTTTGATTCCAATTGGAATTGGATTTGTTTCTTCATTATTTTCATTGATAAACGATGAAAGTGTCAATGGATGATGATTCGATGGATCCTTGGAAAGACTTTTATCTTGATCGATGAGATGATTTTCATCGAATAAATGTTGTGAATCGATTTGTGAAATATCTTCGGATGTTTCTTCTGAAAGCAAAACAAAAAACATTAAAAAAAAAACAACTAAAATCGAAGTTAAAGTTTACGATGAGGAAAGAGTGGCAACCAATCGTAGATGTGACATGTATTTTCCTGATTTTGTCTTTGAATGAGTTCGTTGGATTGTTGCGATGGAATTCGGAGAAAGATTTGATTCTTTTTTTTAAATGGAAATCGAACAATTTGCTGATTGAATTGTGTCGATTGAAATTGTTGAAGAAATTGTTGAAACGCCTGAAAATCTTCGAATGATTTTTCAAATAAAAAGAAAACTAATTGAGAGAATTCGAGTTGATTTTCTTGATCAATCAATTGAATTTCATTGGAAATTTGTTTGAAAATAAATTGAAATTGTTTTTCACAAACATCAATTAAAATATCCAAACAACTCTCCGAAATCGAATCAAAACCAACGAGATGACAAATTTGACTTAAACTTATGCGTAAAATATCTCGAACATAATTGATTGACATTGAGCGACAACGACAAAAAAACTTCTATCTGAAAGAGAGAGAGAGAAAACAAATCACTTTTGTTTTTATTTGCAAAAAAAGAAAGAAAAAAAAATAAATAAATTGATTTTTTTTTGAATTTGTTTGTTTGTTAATGATTGCCTCTACAACAAAATCTTCCGGAATTATTTTCTAAATTTCGACAACAATTGGCCGATGAAAGTGAAGTGTTCATTTGAATATTATCACATAAAAATAAATTTTCATTTGTTAAATAGTTTGATGACGAGATAAACGAAGATATACAATCAGCTGACAAACCAACGCAACCACTCAGATCAATAAAACTTAAATTAGTTGTTAATTTATTTGAAATTAATAAACTAAACGAAAGATGTTTTCGTTGTGAATCAAGTTGGTTTTTTTTGATTTACTTGAGTGAGAGATCGGTTAATCGATAACAACCAGATAAATTTAATATTTTCAATCGAAATTTGTGAAGATTTTTCGAATAGAAAACCGAACATTGTTTACAAACCGACGATGAATCCGTCGAATTCAATTGACAACAAACATGTTCCAAAGAATTTTCAATATTTTCAATTTGTTGATTTGTTGTTTTGTAAAACAACGAATTGATTAAATGAATAAACAAACAATCGTCCATCAATTCACATCCTTCAACATTTAAACTTTCTAAACCACTGATCCAACGATATCTGCAAAAATTCAATAAAAAAATCTATTTTCTATTTTTCATCAATCAACAAACTGAACAAATGTTTTGCCAGTTAATTTTGTCATCCCAATATTCAAATGTTTTAAATTTGGACAACTGTTCAACATTTTTCGTGCCTAAAAATCAAGAAAAAAATTGATTTTCAAATGTTCAATAAAATCAATCGTTCGAACAAGATTATCATTGATCGTTAAACTTCCGTATAAAATTAAATTTTCAATCGATGAACCATATTCAGGCAAAAAATATTTGCTAAAACCATTACAAATTCGCATTTCAGTCATTTCCTTTACAAAAACAAACGAACAAATTCTATTTTTGATCAATTCAATTCAATTTACATATTTAAGAAGATTTTCAGCATCGGATCGAATCAATTCCGCAGGAACATTTGAATTCCATTCACTTTTAGCCCAATTGATTGGATTAACAATTTTCCAGATAAAATTCGCTTGAATAAGTTGTTTCCATTGTCGATTGACACGAACACACGAATTCAATAGATCGAATGGATTCAAATAATTGGCAAAGATTTTTAAAAGAATTTCATTGGGAAGATTTGTTATTGGCGAACGTTTCTCAAGAACATTTCGAGCACATTGATTCCATTGTTGATTGACTGTTAAACAAGATTGTTTCAATTGTTCGTTGGTTAAATACTTAAAAATCGTTTCTAAAACTTCATTTGAAAAACAATTCAACGATTTGAAATGTTCCGATGAAATAACTAAAAAAAAGAAGAGAAATCGATCGTCACACATTTACAAAGTAGAACAAGTCGAACCATAAATAGTTAAAGGTCGTTCAATTTCATAAATAATATTCGTCGATGAATTTTCTCGTTTCTGTAAAGTCATTTTAATAACTTCGATTCGCATGATTTTCAATTCAATTTCATTAAAATACTTCGAAAGTAACGGTTGAATATCCTTTGAAGACAAAAACAAAGACAAAGAGTTCGAAAGAGAATTGAAAAGCAGAATTACATTTTCTTCTTGAATCATATGTGGAACGAAATCGTGATAGAAATGTGCCATTGCTTTGTGTAATTTGATTCCATAGGACAATCGATCAGCATTGCCTCTTCGAATGAAAGCATAACCATCACGAAATAAACTTATCAACGGAGTAAAACGATCGATTTTATGACAATTACAAATGAGTTCGGTGTTTGTCATCGATGGATCTTCTTTGATTTTGTTTTTTAATTTTTTCATGACGAATTTATTTTCGATTTCTTCATGAGCTTGAAATTCAATAAATGTTCGTTCTAAACGTCGTAATAATTCTTCGAAATCATTTAAACTTGTGAAATCCGTATGACCAACCTAAACGTTCGAATTCGATTTGAAAAAAAAGATCAACGAGGGAAAATGTTACTTTCGAAGTACAACAATTCATTAATTTTCTCATTCGACTATGAGCAAATGTAAAAACATTTAAATCATCAAATACAATCGGAGCCATGTTCTTCTTTTCTCAAAACTAAACAACAGATTATATCAATTTTAGTCGCAATTCAACATTCATTTCTTTTCATTATCAATTCATTGTCTCCTCTACAAATATTCGTCTCGCAGATGTCACTCATTGACTGCAAAAAGTACAAAAAGGAACGATCGATTCATTAGGAGAAACACAAATGCTTTGTAATTAAATGTTTGACGATGAAAATATTCGAAAGAGAAAATGAGGTAATAAGTAAAGTGTGAAGGCTGATGAAACAAACCTTGAAAATATTTTCGATCGATTCGAATAAATCAATGAGAAATGTCGAATGTCCTTGAAAAGACAATGTATTGTCATTAAATTGAAATGAAACATCTCGTTATTGATCGATCAATAAAATGAGTCGTTATTCGATCAAATAATTAAAATCGATTTCGAATTAATTAGATAGGTTTGGTATTGATATAAAATGACTTTGTCAATGATAGATATCATTACAGTTTCAATTGATTCGATCGTTTCATAAAATGGCAGCAGGAGCGTTCGTTTCTCAGAGATTGAAATCTTTTCATCAAAATAGATTTGATTTGATTTAGACTTTCGACAGCAACGATTGCAACATTATCATCAATCTTTCTTGGAACAGTATTTGTTGGTCTTGGTTTAGCTACTATTATCGCATTGATTCCAACATATACAAGTACAGCAGATGTAACTGCATCCGGAGAAAGTTTGTTTTTAAACAAAATTCGATTGAAGGAAATAGTTTTGTTTTTGTCTTTTAAAGAATATTGTTTATCAAATTATAAACTATTGGTTTCATTTACAAATACAACTGACAAATTCTTTAATATTTCCGTCTCAGCCAATGATAGTTATTTATTAAGTTCAGCAGTATGTTCAATCAAAAGTCAAATATCTTTACTAAGAATTCAATTTTCTTTAGTGTTATCGGATTTTACAAGATTATAAGAGTGATAGTTTATTGACAGCCTGTTTACTATCGAATTGTTCTTTTACGAATTTAACTAGTAGTGATTCTCTAGCAGCAAATGCAACAATGTCATGTGCAGTCATTGTTTACTATGTTCCTCGATGTACTGATCAAGCACCAACATCAGGTCTTTATAATACTGAATATTCAAGTGGTAATAGTGCCTGTCGTAAACTAAGATTCAATCATATCAATGAAGCATTAAGAGCAACGCCCAAATTTACTAACGTTCCCAGTTTTACTATCAATGAAACGACAACAGCACCTGTTAGCTGGATTCAAGGGGAAACATTTTCAAATACAACGCGTAAGTTGAAATGATTTTCAAATTCAATCAATTGATCAATCTGTTTGATTATTAAAGAGGATGGAGCTTATTATTGCGGTGCAATAAGTCAAACCGATATTTCAAGTGCTGTTAATACTCAAGCTAGTGGATAGAATTAATATAAGAAAATATCTCGTCGAAATACCTGATTATTCTTTTCAAACTAATTCACATACATAATATATATTTTTTTCTAATTAAATTCTTAACACTTCAATTAACAAACTCTCTCTCTCTCTCTCTCTCTCTCTTCACCACTAATAAATTCGAAGTCCTAATGAAACAAGAAAAGTGTTTTGTGTTGATATATTTAAGTTGAATTAGTTGTTGTTGTTATGGTGACATGTTTAAAAGAATTGTTTGGCTAACAAATCTCGTTTCGACGCGGCATGACTTGAAAAGGGCGTTGATTTTTGTCGATTGATTAATTGAGAATACGAATGCTAAATGAAAATAAACAAATCAATCATTTAGAAAAAAAAACAACGGAATTCTAAACTCGAAATTGATTTTTAGTTGATATTTGATTATTATTTCCATTAAAATCGGGATGAATTGGATGATTAGGCGAATAGGCAAATGGTGGTTTACTATTTGCAAATAAATTCAATGTTGACAAACGATTTGAACTTAACATTCGTGGTGAAACACTAAAATGAAACCAAAATCAATATTTTGAAATGATTGAAGATCAAACAGAAAATACTTTGTTGAATTTGAACTAACTGTTGAATGAACATGCAAAATATCACCTTTGTTTTAAAACAAAAACAAATATTTGAAATAGAATTTATCAAAAAAAAAAACATTTTTGTTTTACTTGACGATTCGTCTGAATGAATCCGATGAGTATTCGTGTGACAAGCAATTGTCTATTCAAAAAAACAAATTCGATTTTTATTGAATTTCAAATCGGAATTGACTTGTCCATTGAGTTTTGCTAAGACTGTAATTGTCGATGGTTTGGTTTGCCATTTTCTTTGTTCTTTCCAAAGGAAAACATCCGGTGGATTGGGTTGAATTTGTTTTTCTCGTCCACACCAAATCTTCGACAAACAAAAGAAAAGTTGAGATTTTTTATTGAAATATGTGTGTCCTACAGTAATCGTTTGTCCAGCTCGTAGAATTGTATTCGATGGAAAATGAAAACGACAAACAATTTTCGAATGAAATGTTTGTTGAAGAAAATGTTCAGTTAAATCATAATCGTCACTTTTCGAAACATTGAGCAAACGAAGATAATCACCGTGTTTAGATTCGATTTCATGAATTCGAATGATTTTTGATAATCTAATTTCGAAATGAAATTTTCGAAGAAGAAAATTGTCGTTGAATTTTACTTTGTAAGATTGGGTTGAGTTTCTAAGTGATTTTCATTTGAATTTTGTTGATTCGAAAATGGAAGAGCTGGCGTGAGAATATTATTAGCGAAATGATTTTCTAAATAAAATCGAAATGAAATCGACAAATCAAAGATTTGACGAACTTGTTTCTTTTGTAAATTGTTGAAAAATTGGAATTGGCTTTTTATTTCGATCGACTATATCAAATGAAACTGATTTATTTGATTTTCTACTTGTTGACGAATGAGAAGAAGATTTTTTTAAATTCGATGAACGTTTAGTTGGATAAGAGTTTTCATTAATTGACGAAGAATTTCTTGATGAAATTACTGTTTGTTTTTCAGTCTCATCGTCGTCATCGTCGTCGTCCCATTCAGATTTTGTTGCATCGATTTGAACAATTCTTTCAAAGAAAGACAAATCTTTTTAGCCGAAGACAAAAACAAAACTCGACAAGCTCATCATAATCATCTTCGAAATGATTTTCATTTAAAATCTTTTGAATTGATTTTAAATCTTGAAAAATATTCTCTTGAGTTTTAGCTAAAATACTCATAAATTCATTTAATTTCTCTTCAATTAATTTCATTGATAATAAGTTTTGTTCGACATTGTTCACGAATTTAATCAGAGATTTTATTAAATTAAATTGATCAGACATTGTCGTTTTTCGGTCGATTTAGTCTCTTTAAAATCACAACGAAATACGAAAAAAACGAATTCGACGGAATTTATTTAACAACAACAACAACAACAACAACAAAGAAAAATAATCATTCACTTTCATTTTTTTTCAAAAAGGTTTTTTTTCTCTGAAAAGAAAAACAAAAGAGTAAATCTGTGAGATTAAAGTCAAATCATTCCTTTGAAAGGACCTGCTTTTCTGACGTTATCCATCTGTTAGATAATTTGTTTTGTTTAAGATTAAAATAGAATTCTGAAACAGAAGTTCAAATATTCGCGTTGATTTCCGTTCAGTTCAAATTAAAAATAAAATTGCAAAGAATTGTTATTATTCTATTAAACTTGATTATTTTATTGAAAAAGCAAATAAAGAAAAATAGCGCAGCATTCGATGAATAAAAATAAATATTTTGAAGTTCAAAAACTTGAAATGTTTATTTATTTTTTTTTACACTTGAAAACCTGAAGACATAAGATTAAATTCCAATTGAACTTCATTTGCAATTGTAGCAAAAAGAATTAATTGATCATTATAATAAAGTCGATCGACTCCAAGACAAACACCATTTCTTCTTCCTTGCCGTATGCATTGTTTGAATGTTATTTCTTGTTCATTTTCGTATGTTTCTGGAAAATAACGTTTCTGTTTGTAATCTGACATAATAACTCGTTCGAAAAGAGGTCTTAATTTGGCTGCTGTTTTCCACCAATTGAAATCGTTTTGATCGGCTGTATTGGCCATATCTTCATTTAATTCAGGCAAGAGTTGATATCGACGAAGTCTCAAACAAAGTGAATTCAGTGATGAACTAAGAGCAGGATTATGTGTTGGCAACAGATTGCTTGAATACGGTTCATTGTTGTTTTGTTTTTGTTTTTGTAATAAATTATTTTCAATATCTGTTGAACTATCTTCAAGTGAAATACTTCGTCGAAGTGCGAGTGGAGCATGAAAAGCACGTTGTTTTAAACATAAACGATCAGTTAAATAATGATAATTTTCTAATAATCGATGACGATCTTCATTTTCAAATGAATTACAAGCTAAACCGCTTGTCATCTTCGTTGTTTGCTTTTGTACAAAGACAAAATAGTAAAAAAAAACACACTAACAATTCAATTGTTTTATAATCACTGTTAATATCAGTTAAATAAAAAAGAAAATGATGATTTTCTCTCTATCTGTAAATCTCATTTTTCTCTCTCTTTCTCGTTTTTTTTTTCTGACTTTAATCAGACAGACTAAATACACGGAAATGTCATTCTATCTGTTCCCCATTAGTGCATATATATTTTATTTAGAAGGAAAAAAAAAAGTTGAAATCATTTATTTCTCTGTTATCTAACGTAGGAGTATGACATGACTTCGGCAAAACATTTATTAATATAAATATATTAATCATGTTCCATCGGTAGACATGACTTAAATGTAGATCATGATGTTTTCTTTCTTTTCAAATTTGATATCAAAATGGATCATCATATATGGAAATCATTCGAAAGAATATCCGTGTGAAAACACAAAGTACAGATAGAAATTCGTTGTTTTTCTGTAGTCGATTCTGTGTCGAAGAGAAAAACACAGAAAAAAAAAGAAAAAGAAAAAGGAATGGTATTTTTTTTTGTCGGTTCTGTCTATCATAAAAGTGAAATAGTCGATAGTATAGGTTGGACTGCAGTGTATCGTGTGTATGTTTATGTTGAAATGTGGCAAGGATAAAAAAGCAACAAGAGAAAAGAACGAGTTATGCAGAATAGAAAAAGAAAAGCATTCGTTTAGGAGATAAATTTGTTTTGTTATTTGTATTTTCACAATCTATTTGGAAGAATTCATTAGAATTATTTGAATTAAAAACCAGTGAAAATCGACAATGAGTGGATTGGATGAATCTTATGGTATAGATGGCCTTGTACGCAATACAGCGGATATGGTCCAATTGACGTTAACGCCCGGTTCGTTTGAGTTTTTATATCGGATTTATTTTCATGTGTAAAATTTCTTCAAGGTCAAAGACATCATCATCGACATGTTGAATATTTATCATATCCTGACTCGAATTTTGTCGATGATCCTCTTGAAACTTGCGACGGTTTGTTATTTCAAACGAACGAACCGAAAAAGATAAATAAATAAATGTTTTTTGTTTGTTTTGTTTATTGAAGATGATCAATGTTCATTGGAACAAATTTATTTACGACGAAATAAAACATTTGTACGTGGATTACCTGTTGAAGTGACTGAAATTAGTGCTGAACGAGTTTATAATCCTGTTACAGAATTTCTTTATCCATATTTATATACAATTAAAGTTCGTCATGGAACTCGATTTGAATGGACAATTGAAAAACGTTATAAACATTTTCATGATCTTCATAAATCACTTGTTGATTTTGTTGAAAAAGAAACGGGAAGATCATTGAGTAGTTTAACTAAGTAGATTAAAAAAAAACAAAATGAAACGATAAATGAATTCTATTTGTTCTTTTCAACTTTGATAGAACTCAGTCGTCAAAGAAGAATTCACCACAGAACAAAGAAGATCTTCCATGTTTTCCGACACGAAACGATCGAATATCATTTATTAATCAAATAACTGTTCAAGAACGTTGCAAAGATTTACAAAATTATTTAAATAAAGTATTAAAACACCCGAAATTCCGTGAACATATGTCAGTGGTAAGAGAATAAACTCGAAATTGACTTGAATAAATGAAGACAAAATGAATTTAGAGAGAATTCTTTGAAGTGAGTCCAATATCATTTGTTCGTGGTTTGGGTAAAAGTGCAAAAGAAGGCGCCATAGCTAAACGATCGAATGATGATTTTCGTGGTCGTTCGATATTTTTTCGAGCTCCATTTGCGTGTGACAAATGTAAATTTCATCATGGTCAAAAATGGTTTGTTTTGAAAGATTCATATTTGGTTTATTTGAATCCTGATTCGGCATTAGTCGGATTTCCAATGTTAATCGATGGAAGTTTTTCACTTGAACAAGGTTTTAGAAAAACAGGCACCAATAATGGTATTCGAATTAAGAATTTACAACGATCGATGATTGTTAAATTTGAAAAAGAAGAAGAACGAAATTCTTGGTTTGAATCGTTACAACAAATCAAAGCCAAATCGATTTTCAGTGAACAACATCCATTTAATTCATTTGCACCTAAACGAACTCAACAATATGCTCAATGGTTCATCAATGGTCAATCGTATATGGAGGCTGTGGCGAGAGCTATTCTCGAAGCGAAAGAAGAAATCTTTATTACAGATTGGTGGTTGTCACCTGAATTGTTACTTGTTCGTCCGTGTCTCGATGAATCCATGAGACTCGATAATTTACTTGGAAAAAGAGCTGTTCGTTTCTTTTGTCATTTGCATTTTCAGTAGAAAAAAAAACAAAACAAAACCGATTTTGATTTAGGAAGAAGGAATTCGTATTTATGTGATGGTTTTTAAAGATATTGTTCAAGTTGTTGGTTTAAATAGTTGGCATACTAAAGTGAAATTAATGGCTAAAAGTCCATTGAAAAAGAATATTCTCGTTATTCGACATCCTGATCATCGAGTTATGCCAGGAACGGAATCATCTTATCTCTATTCACATCATGAAAAAACTCTTATCATCGATCAAAAAATAGCTTTCATCGGTGGAATTGATCTTTGTTGGGGTCGATGGGATACCGATGAACATAAGTTTGTTTATTCATTTATTTATTTATCGTGTTTTTACTATTTCTTTTTTTCTTTCTCAAGATTAATCGATTTAAGTGATGAAAATGTAACTGATTTAGAACTTCCAAAAGATGACGAAGAAATTGAAGAAGCTGCAATTGAAATAACCGAACAAATGGCACAAAATAATCAAGTAAATCAATACTTTGTTTTTTTGTTTTGTGTATTTTGAATTGAATTTTGAAGGATTCTTCACCTAAACTTCCTCAACCTTTTGATGATAAAATAACGACAAATGGAGAAGAACAACAACCGTTAATTAACTCGAGTCAACGAAGTCAATCAATTTCGAATCGTTGAATTTAAACTTTCATTTTTTTTTTTTGTTTTTTTTAGAAGTGACTGATTTTCAAACAGAATTAACTAAAAACGAACGAAAATACTTAAAAGAAGAAGAAAACGATGAAGAACAACAAGCTCCACATTTAAGAAAGAAAATAAAAAAGATCTTTAAAGTAACAATAACAAAATGAAAGGAAAATCGAAATAAAATTTGACGTTTTATAGAAAGATCGTCATATGAAAAGTGATGATTCGACAGATGAAGATGAAGATATACCAAAAGAGGAACCAGCTGATGAAAAACCAAAAACAATTATTGACGAAACATCTGTTGTCAATAATAAAACTCGATTTTTCCTCGGCAAAGATTATTCGAATTCTTATGCAAAAGATTTTGAATTTATTGATAAATTCGATGAAGATTATCTCGAACGAAAATTAGTTCCTCGAATGCCATGGCATGACGAAGCTCTTGTTGTCACTGGTCAAGCAGCACGAGATTGTGCAAGACATTTTATTCAACGATGGAATATTCATAAAGTATTTTCTTCATTTCAAATTTCAATCGATTGTCCGTAATTTTGTTAAGGCTGATAAATTTCGATACAGTGATTTGTATCCATATATTCTTCCAAAGAGTTATGATGACGATGATATTCTTGATTTGGATATGTTAACAAGAATCATCGGTGAACAACGAAAACCGATTCAAGTCGATGCTCAATGTGTTCGTTCAGTTTCGTTTTGGTCATGTGGAACACGAACCGTTGAACATTCAATTCAAAATGCGTATATTCATATGATTGATAGTGCTCAACATTTTATTTATATTGAAGTAAATCGATCACAACAATTTCAAATCTTGATCTTTGTTTCTTGTTTTCCAAAAGAATCAATTTTTTGTGACCATCGCTCAAGATTCAACGATAAAAAATAATATCGGTGATGCTCTCTATCGTCGAATAGTTCGTGCAAGTATCAATAAAGAAAACTTTCGAGTTTATATTGTGATTCCCTTGTTACCTGGATTTTCAAATGTCAATGCTGTTCAAGCTGTTCTTTATTTTATAATGAGATCGATTAATAAAGGTGAAACATCGCTCTATCAACGATTAATTCAAAGTGGTTCGTTTCTTTCAAAATTCTTTATTCGAAAATGTTCTATTTTTCCTCAAATAAAAAGGCGTAACCAAGCCCGAAGATTATCTGACAGTTTATGGATTAAGAAATTGGGATATTCTCATGGGAAAATTAGTGAGTTTCATTGAAATCAATTGAAAACAAAGATGAGAAAGATTTGTTTGTAATAGGTAACAGAAATCATTTATGTTCATTCGAAATTAATGATCGTCGATGATCGAATGTGTATTTGTGGATCAGCCAATATTAATGATCGATCACTTCATGGAAAACGAGATTCGGAATTTTGTTTGGTTGTCAATGACACAGAAATGATCGAATCGAAACTCAATGGACAAATACAACTCGTTGGACAATTTTGTTCATCTTGGAGAAAGAGAATATTCAGGTTTTGCTTTTGTTTTTCGATGGATTCTTTTTCATTTTCTCTTTCGTTTGCAGACAAATCTTAGGAATAAAAGATGAAAATGATTCAATTGTTGACGATCCATGTACAAACGAATTTTATGATTATTTTCGTGAAACAGCACGAAAAAATGGTGAAATCTACGAAACTGTTTTTAATACGTTGCCAACAAATAAAATTCGAAGTTTTGCACAAATTGAAGATTATGTTTACAGACCCAAATTAGCCAAAACAGATCCTATAGCCGTAAATCAACAAAAAAAACCACTAATTCGTTTGTTTCATTTTTGATTTGTTTTGAAGGGTCACGAACAATGTAAACAAATTCAAGGTTTTCTCGTTGAATTTCCATTAAATTTTCTCGCCGATGATGTTCTTATGCCAAAATGGAATACATCAGAAGGCATGGCTCCAATTCTTCTTTGGACTTAAAAATCAATTCTTATCCATTCAATTTGCTTTTACTTCTTGTTTGTTTTTTCTGCTTGTTAAAACAAAACGCATGTCTTCTTAGAATATCTTCTGTTTTTTTTTGATTAATTTCTTATCAGTTATTCAAAATAAATTCAATCTAGTTTCATCATTATTTTTTTCAAATTGAACAAATAAAATGATTGACTTGTTTACTTCTAACAGAAAAAAAATCAGACATGCTGGTGCAACGAGTGTTATCTCGTTGGAACGATTGTAAACAGAGCATTGAGTGGAAGTCGTTGAAGAGTAACATCTTTGGAATAACCAGCAAGAAATAAACTTCGATTTCGATCATTAGTATACGTAACAAAAATATGTTTGGGAAGATTAACGGGTTGAAAAGCAAACAAATTCTCTTTATAATTAAAATGCATTAGAAAAGTTGAATCTTGTCGAAATAAAATCGAATCTTCTCGTTTCGCAAATTTGATCGATCCATGTTCATGTCGAAGATATAAACTCGGAGAAATCATCGATAAAAATGACACAGTTATTGTATATCGATCGACAGTATCTAAACCTCGTCGAATTAAAAACAAACTTCGATCAATTCCCGACATCACCACCGGATTTTTAAAATCAAACGATTTCAAATTATATAAAGAAACATAATAATCTTCTGACACCGCTTTTATGTAAACATATTCTTCGAAATATTTATAAGTTCGATCTAAAAACACAAGCGAATCATCTTTCTCAATTGAGAACGACAAAAAACAACTTGATTACATAAGAGAATATTTTGAATAAAATATTGAATTGGTGTCAAAATCGAATGTTTCTTTGATAATAAATGGAAATCGAATTGAACTGTTGCTAATTCACGAGTACGTTCTTCGATTTGTTGAAATTCTTTCAATTGACAAGTGTCATTACAAAACATTTTAAAACGAATTCCAACGAACAATCGAAATGAATAATCACAAGTCAATCTTTGTCTTTCCGAGAAATAAGTTCTTTGAAGAGAAACAAAAACAAAATGAAATTTTATGCGATCACAAAACGCCCATTGACAAATGTCATTCAACGAAACACCTTTCTCTTTTCTTTTCCTATGTGTATTCAAATGAAAAGGTCATTTCAATGAAAACATTTGTACTCATTCGAACATACTTTTCTTGAAAATCATTTAAACTATCCATACTAATATCATATTTAAGAATATTCAACGAAAATAAGATTTTAGTCGAGAAAAGTTCATCGAAAATATCATCTGTCTAAACAAACAAATCAAAATTAATCGAAAGAAATTTCGAATTGAATTCGTCAAACTGTATTTTCCATCGATTGAACTGTTTCAGTTGAATTAAATTTGTAAATTGGTTGACAAGTACCATTCAAAACATTGAATTCAACAAGCGAATAACAATCATATTCATCTTTGCTCAAATAATCACTGAAATCTTTTCTAAATTCAAATTTAATTTACAAATAAATCGAAGCATCCTTTCGATCAAACTTTTCAATTGAATTCGAATGATTTTTGTCAGACGAAAAAAAAGATTGAATTGTTGTCAATAGAAATATTATATTTAATAATATTGAACAAGCAATTAACTGCGATTTATATCGAAAAATAACATTTCGACTAGTTGATTTCAAATTAAAAAGTAAATGTTTTTCTTTTTTTTTTCAATCGATATTTCAAACAAACAAAAAACTTACACGAAATTATCCAGAATAATTTTCAATTTCATGATAAATAAGCACGATTCACCTTGGTTTTTTTCTCCAAAATCATTGATAATCAGTATGAAGGTAACTACCACGCGCAATTAGACCCCTTTCTTTTTCCCTTCCTATACTAGACTATACCTGTCAATTTACAATATTGAATATGATTCTTTCGACGTTTCTCCGTAACGAATTTATTTCACGAATAGCCCATATGCACTAGTTGCACCTGAGTGCATTGTTAATCAATCATGAACCAACAAATTCTTATTCTTGGATAAAAGTCGAATGTTGTCAGACTTGTGAAGGACAAATATAAATGAAAAAAGCCTCTGAAATTGGTATGTGTAATGCGCGACATCTACCAATTTATGCATAGCAAATACTCAAATCTATAGCGAATAGAAAAATAGAAAACCGTTTTTTCTTATTTTCAATAATTGTTGATAGTTTGTTTATTTATTTTTGTCCATCTCTCGGCAAAAGCTCATTTAATTTGTCTATAATTTCAGAAGAATGCAATCGATTTTGAAAGTGAATAATCGTCGTGTCCTTTCATGTCTAATCCCACTCCATCGATCAATAACTACAAATGTATTTCCATTTTGTTTGTTCATTAAATCGATTTATCCTGACGTAAATCATTTATTTTAGCTCGACACACCTTGGCGAACAGCTTACGGTGGTAAATATACGGTGACTTTAATTCATGGTGATGGCGTTGGTCCTGAATTAATGGAACATGCCAAAACTGCTGTTAGGTAGATTTCTTTTTCGAAATCAATTGTAAATTTGAATGAAAATAACTTAAAGATGTGTTCGAGCACCGGTTGATTTCGAAGATATTCCTTTATCGAGTAACAATGCTTCGGATGAAATGTTTGAACGAGCGATTATGGCTGTTAAACGTAATGGAATAGCTCTCAAAGGTTCGATTTCATTTTTTTTTCGTCTTTAATATTGAATTGAACAATTGTAAATAGGAAATCTCGCATCACAAAACACGACGAATTCGTTGAATGTTCTTCTTCGTACTCGACTTGATCTTTACGCGAATGTTATTCGTTGTAAATCGAATCCAGTTGTGCCAACACGTCATTCAGACATTGATATTCTCGTTATTCGAGAGAATACCGAAGGAGAATATAGTTCTCTTGAACATGAAGTCAGTTTTTGTTTTCTTTTCAATGGAATTTCATTGATTATTGTTGATTTTTAGTCTGTCCCTGGTGTTGTCGAAAGTCTTAAAGGTAATTCAAACTTCTCTTCAAATCCAATTCGAATCGTTGATTTTTAGTTATTACTCGACCGAAATCTCTTAAAATCGCTCGTTTTGCTTTCGAAATAGCCAAACATCACAATCGAAAGAAAGTCACTGCTGTTCACAAAGCAAATATCATGTAAAAACAACAAGAACAACAACGAATTTTCTCTTCAACTAACCTCTTCGATTTTGTTCTTTGTTTCCAAACAGGAAATTGAGCGATGGTTTATTCATTGAATGTTGCCGAGAAGTGTCTCAAGAATATCCTGAAATCAAATTCGACACCATGATCGTTGACAATACTTGTATGCAATTGGTCAATCGTCCGACTCAATTTGACGTGATGGTTATGCCGAATTTATATGGAAATATTGTTTCAAATGTTTGCGCTGGTCTCGTTGGAGGTTCTGGTTTTGTTGCTGGATCGAATTACGGCGATCATTATGCCATTTTCGAACAAGGAACAAGAAACACAGGTCTGGGAATCGCTGGCAAGAACATTGCCAATCCGTCGGGTATTCTCTTTGCTGCGGCTAATCTTTTGAAATACTTAGGGTAATTTTTACCATTTTGTAAATTCGAAAAGATTGGGAAGGTTTTGATTTGTTTAGTTTGGATCAACATTGTTCGACAATAAAAAATGCGGTTTTAAATACAATTCAAGAACATCAACTTCGAACACCGGATATCGGTGGAACAGCGACAACAACTCAATTTGTTGAATGTGTTTTGAAAGAAATCGTTAAATTGACGCCGGAGATTGGTTTTCATTATGAAATGCAAAAACCAGATCTTGGTTTTCGATATAAAAATATTGATTAAAACATTTCATATTTTCATGCTTTGTCTTGTCTTGTTGTGTTGAACCTAGTTTATTATTAATACAAAACAAACGTCACTTTTCTTTTCTTTTCTTTTCTTTTCTTTCAATTTTCTTATTTATGAAAGAAAAACCGAATAAAATCTATATAAACTCTAGCAAATCTCATTTCTCTTCGTTTTTTTTTGTCAATCAGACGAAACGAAAGTGAATGCGTCATATTCAGAAATGACTATTCAACAATTAATCAAGCTCAACTAATTGATTTGTTTGTCAACATGAGATATCAACGTATAAATAGAATAACAATTCAATTTCGAATTCATTTCGTCAAAAAAAAAGAAATGTTGAATATCGACGATGTTCATTCACGTCCAACAAGCAAATATCAATGTTTATGTGTACTAAGCGTATTTTCATTGATGTTCATTTCATTTCTTCTTCATTCATTTGCATTTGGACAAATCTATTTAAATTATATTCAAATTCAAACTGACAAAGTGAAAGGTAAAACATAAATCTTGTCTTTGGATGAAAATCTATTATTTTTATTTTGAAGATAATTCAACAAAGACCAACGATCTATTCGATGCCAATCTTTTGCCAATTTTATTTGTTTTGACACATTTAATTTGGACGATAGTTCCGATTGTTATTCTTGATCAATGTTGTTTGTCAACTCACAAGTCATTTGTTAAAATTCTATTGAAATTACTCGTTTGCACATGTCCATTATTAGTTTGTAATGATTTAACATTTGTTTTTGTTTGTGATTTCAAATCAATTGAAGAGAATTTTCTCTTAATCGTAATGAAATGGTTCGTTTGTCTGTCGACAATATTCGTTAGTTTTTGGACGGGAACACTTTCAACTAAAGACAAACATCATTCTCTTCATGGAAGTAAAGTTTCACCTGAACTTCGTTCAACATTGTATTTTTCTTTCTCTTAAATTAATAAAATACGGTTAACAGAAAATCAGTAAATACGAATGTACTAAAGTGACATCTTTTATGTGTTTTACCAATAAATATTAAGTCTCAATGAAAAAGAAAGAAGAAGAGAAAGGGTTAGTCATTGAAAGTCTCCTGATGTCGAAAAAATACACAGTTGTTATTTATTGTTTTTTCTCGAACGATAGAAAACGCTGATGATGATTCGTTTTATTTGTTGTAGATAATTATTTTTGTCAATTGAAAAGCTAAACAAGGTGCGATGAGTAACAATAAAGGAAATGTGTTATCTCGAATGTTTGGCGGTTCATCGAAAGGCGGTGCCAAACCTAAAGTAGCTCAAACACCACAAGAAGCAATTCAACAGTTACGTGATGTTGAAGATGTTTTAAATAAAAAAGTCGAACATTTAGAAGCTCGAATCAATGAAGAAACAGCCATTGCTCGACGAGATGCAAAAACAAACAAACGAAATGCTTTGAATGCATTGAAACGAAAGAAACGTTTAGAAAAAACTTTACAACAAATCGATGGAACTTTGACAACACTCGAATATCAACGTGAAGCATTGCAAAATGCGTCCATGAATGGTCAAGCATTTAATGCTCTTAAAAGTGCAACGAATGCGCTGAAAAATGTTCACAAAGAACTTGATGTTGATAGTGTACAAGATATTATGGATGATTTAGCTGAACAACATGAATTAGCTAATGAAATTAGTAATGCTATTTCAAGTCCCGTTGGTTTGTTTCATTGATTGATTGATTGATTGATTTTGAATTTCAAATTTTTGTTTGATAAGGTTTCGGTGCTGAAATGGATGAATATGAATTAGAAAATGAATTGGCACAATTAGAACAAGAAGCGATTGCACAAGAAATGTCGAAAATCAATTTACCAACAGTTCCTGATAATCCACTTCCAAGTTACGGACAAAGAACCAATGTTCCAGCTAATAAAAGCAAAAATGACGATTTAGCTGAATTGGAACAATGGGCTTCATAAAAAAAAACGATCATTTTTCTTTTCATTTCAAAGAAATCAACAGCGAAAGACAGTACTCATAATGACCGGTTAGTGTCCGTGCATTCCCTTCTTTTCTTTTTCGTCTTCTTCTTCTTTTGAGATCTGAATCACGCTATACATACATTCTCTTTCTCGCTTATTTATCATTTTGTATCGATATTCTCTCTTTTTCTCATTATTCTTCTTTTCAAAACAAAACACAACGAGATAATTCTTGATTCAATAAACAAATATCAACAACCCGTTTCAATTTTGTCACTTTTTTTTATTATTCTTATTAAATTGAACTGAATCGAAGAATAAAAAAAACGAAAGAAAAAATCTATTTCAGATATGAATTGTTCATCATTGAATATCGATACACATTTTCCTACAGGTGGTTGTTTACCTAAACAACCGACTGGTGCATCACAATTATTAACTAAATATCCATCTTATGATGGTCGACAAGTAACAGTTGCGATTCTTGATACAGGAATCGATCCATTAGCCAATGGTCTTCAAGTAAGACAATGCTAAACTCATTTCAACAAACAAAATTGATTTTGAAATAGAAAACAAGTACAGATGATGTTAAAATCATTGATTTACGTGATAGTACAGGAAGTGGCGATGTCGATATTTCAACAATTGGTAAAATCAACAATGATGAACGAACGATTAAAGGTCTTTCAGGAAATCTATTAAAAGTAATTTCAAACAAAAAACAAACAAGTCGAATAAAATCTTATTGAAATTGAATTTAGATTCCATCAAATTGGATAAATCCATCGGGAAATTATCATCTTGGAATAAAATCTTTGAAATTATTAATGCCAACTCCTGCATTTGAAAGACTTATTGTGAATGAACAAACATTCTTTTCAATCACTTTTTCATTTTCTTTTTTTTTTCTTTAGAAAGAAAATCGTGAGAAATCATTTGATATTGAACATCGTCAATCATTGATCGATGCTCAACGTCGTTTAGACGAACATATCAACAAATATCCATCGCCAAACGAGGTTCATTTCTGCTGTTTTCACTTGTTTTCATTTGTTTATCTCGTTGATTTTTAGGAAGAAAAATTAATTCGTGAAGAATATCAATCGTTTGTTGATTGTTTGAAAGAAATTGAAAAGAAATATAATGATCCGGGACCATTTGTTGATTGTATTGTTTGGAATGATGGAGACAAATGGATGTAATCGACGAAATTCCAATCGAATCATAAGATTCGTTTGTTTGTTTGTTTTTTTTAGTGCCTGTATCGATACAACTCAACAAGGAGATTTAGATCAATGCAAACCTTTAACGAATTACATTGATTCACATGAATGTTCAACATTCGGTGCCATTGGTTTGTCTTTTTCTTCTTTTCTAATTCATATTTGTTTAATCTATTTTGTCGTAAAATAACAGATATGGTTACATATTCAGTTCAAATTCATGCTGATATAAATATTCTTGAAATAGTTGTTGCTGGAGGTAAGTTGGAATTGTGTGTCATCGATTGAAATGATGATTGTTTAGGTTCACATGGAACTCATGTTGGAGCAATAACTTCAGCTTATTTCGATGAATCATGTGAAGAGAATGGTGTTGCACCTGGTGCTCAATTAATTTCAATAAATATTGGCGACCATCGTTTGTCAACAATGGAAACAGTTCCATCTTTAGTTCGAGCAGTGAGTTCGATGTTCTTCAATCGAAATGTTTCATCTCTTGAAAACAATCGAATTAGATAAAATATTGTATTGATTATAAAGTTGATATTATCAATTTAAGTTATGGAGAAGATTGTCATTTACCAAATAGCGGGTAATTCACTTTCACGAGAAAGAAAAAAAACCAGAAATCAATATTGAATATTTTCTTTTTAAAAAAAAACCAAGACGAGTTCAAGAATTATTCAATGAAGCTGTTGAAAAACATGGAATAATCTTTGTCTCATCAGCTGGTAACAATGGTCCAGCATTGAGTACCACCGGTGCACCCGGCGCAACATGTTCGAATTTGATTGGTAGGTAAGTTAAACAAAATACAATTCTAAATAAACTTTGTGTTGAATTCGTTGAAGGTGTTGGTGCATATGTCACACCTGAAATGCAAATAGCTGAATATACTCTCCGACAATCAACTGGTATGACATGTCCATTTACATGGTCATCACGTGGTCCTTGTCAAGATGGTTGGTTAGGTGTTTGTATTAGTGCACCTGGTGCAGCGATTACAAGGTTTGTTTGATTCGATGTCAAATCTGTGATTGATTGATTGATTGATTATTAATTTAGTGTTCCACAATTTAAATTATGTCAAAAACAATTAATGAATGGAACATCAATGGCGTCGCCAAATGCAGCTGGTTGTGTAGCATTACTATTGAGTGCATTGAAACAAGAAGAAATCGAATATAATCCACCGTTGATTCGTCGTGCATTGATGAATACAGCTCAGAAGCTAGACGATGAATTTTCAGTTGGTGCTGGTCTCATTCAAATTCATAAAGCTTTGGATTATATTCGATCGTTAACAAAACCATCGTTATTATCGAAGATCGAAATCAATATTCGAGGAGGTCAAGGCCGAGGCGTTTATCTTCGAGATTATGATCATGTTCAAAAAAGTTCAGGAGATCTTCGTTTAACAGTTAAATCGAAATATTTCAATAAAAAATACGATCAATCAATAAATTATCAAGGTTTGATTGATTTTCTATATTGTTGATTTTGTTGTTGTTCTTTTCGTTGAAAACTAGATCAAGAATGTAAAATCAAATTCAGTAGTCGTTTATCGTTAATTTGTGAACCAGCAGTGAGTTATGTTGAACATGGTAAATTCCTTGATTTAGCTTATGATGATCGAACATTCGATATTCGAATTGATCCATCACAATTAAAACCAGATCAAGTTTATTTTACTGAATTACAAGCATTTGATATCAATCAAATTCAACTTGGTCCGTTAGCTCGTTTTCCAATTACAATTATAAAACCAATCAGGTTTAGATTCAATTCACAATAAAATTTTCATTGATTCGAGAAAAACAATTGTTTTAGAATTACAAATCCAAATTATTCTCTCGAATTTACCAATCAAACATTTAAAGTTGGACAAATTCGTCGTCATTTTATCGAAGTTCCAGTTGGTGCAAATCTCGCTGGTTGGTCTTTTTTCTTTCCCCTGTTTTTTTCAACGATTTGAAATTTAGTTTTTAAAATGCGAAATCTGTCCGATGATTTAAGTGCTCAAATGAATTATCATTTTGTTCAACTCGAACCGGGTCGATCATTTCGTGTAAATGAATTCGAAAAAGTCGTTCGTTTATCACCGAATTCGACATTTGAATGTTATTTTAACGTTCAAGATAAACGAACATTAGAATTATGTTTAGCTCGTTGGTGGTCGAGTTTATCTTTGATTGAAACGAATTATTCGATTGAATTTCATTCGATTGTTTTATCACCATCGAATTCACTTCATCTACTTAGTTCGCAATCTTATCAAAGATTTTATTTAGAAAATCGATTGAATTTAACTTATGAAGAAATCTTCGGTTTACCAATTCTAAATTGGCAATTTCTTGTTCAAACTCTACGACCGAATAAAGATGAAAGTAAAATTCAAATTCTTTCTCATCGAGATTTATTAACCAATCAAAGACAAATCTATCAATTGATTCTGGTCTTTAATTTTAATCTAGTAAATTCGTTTCTTTTTCGATTTGTTTTCATTTGGTAATTCGAACACATTTTCTAGTTGAAATCATCTGAAATTCAAATCAAATGTCCATATTTACATGATATGTTGTATGACAATGAATATGAAGCTGCATTTTGGATGTGTTTCGATACAAATAAACAATATTTAGGTTCAGGAGATGTTCTTAAAGATGTAAATTCACACTCGACAATTGAAACTAAGAAAGTGATTTGTGTTTGTTTGTTTAGTATTCATTGAAATTAGAAAAGGGCGAATATGTGATTCGAATGAATATTCGACATGATCGATATGATTTATTAGAACGTTTATTAAAAGATAATGGTGGAAGTGGAATTAGTTTACATGTTGAACATAAAATAAGTGGATTACCAACAATTGATTTCTATTCGTCATTTGATGGACTTTTAACACAAAAGAAAAAGATTCAACCATCATCAATTAAATTGCAATGGGGTCATCAAATACCTTTGTTTATGACAACAATTCCAGAAGACAAGTTCGTTGCTTTTCTTTGTTTGTTTTCGTGTTGTTTGTTGATTTGAATTGTTAGAATTCCGAAAGTAATCAGTTCATTGGCTGGAACATTTATTCGAGGAACAATTACGTTTCCAAAGAATGAAAAAATGAAAAAATTGGTTTGAAAACAAATGAAAAATCGCGATTCGAAATTCTCTTTTGTTTTTCCAATAGGAAATGAATAAAATTTATCAATATTTTACTGAACCAAATTCATCGAATTCGTCGAAAAAATCTTCATCAAACAATTCGAATTCATCGAAAAAACAAACAACAACCGATGACAATTCATCAAATAAATCTTCGAATTATCAAGAAGCTTTACGAGATTTCAAAATCTCCTGGATTCCAAAGTAAATTTTCAAAAAAAAAACTCAAAATAAAGTTAATTTAATAAAAAAAAAACGAAACAGATTATTGTCGGACCAAGGAACTGTTTACGAAAGTCTTCTAACTGAACAAGAAGATTCAGTTAATTCGATTCCATTGCATTTGTCTCGTCTTCAACAATTAGAAAATCAATTCAAACAACGAGTCGATTCGCTGACCAACGAAGAAAAAGACGAGAAATTAAATGAAATCATTCGATTTATTCAAGAGAAACTTTTGCCTTTGATCGATGAAGAAGCGATTTTCAAATTCTTCGGTCAAAAAAATGCTCAATCCAATGACAAAGACATTTTACAAACGAAAACGTTCGTTGATTTTTCTCTCTATTTATCTGTTTCACAACAAATTCTCGTTTAGAAATATCGAAAAACGTCGTAATTGGTTAATCGACATACATCTGTCACTAGGAAATAGTTTATGTGATTTATCAACATTCAACGAAGAACATTCGAATCTATTGAATTCTTCAATAAAAACTCTTCAAAAACATATTGATTTAGAAGATTCGAAATTATTTTCATTTCTTTGGAAATTTTATTTGAAAAAGAAATTCTATGGCAAAGCGTGCAAATTAATTCTGAAACAAATCGATGAGAAATCGTTGTCACAACAAAAAGACCTCGATAATAAATTGCTTCAAGTAAACTCGACTTTCAATTTCTCTTTGGTCATTTCATTGTTTGTTTTTTCTTTAGCTTTATCAATTGATGAATATGAAATATTTAATCAACTATCAAGAACATTTAATCATCGCTAAATATCCTCTCAATTATGTCCTCTTTTAGTTCATTTCATTTCAGAAAGCATTTCAATGTTTTTCTATTCGAAAAATAAATTTCAACGATTTCATTTTTAAAAAGCAACGCTTCTCTTTTTTAGATTTAAACGGAAAAAAACAGACCGACAATGACAATTGACGATAGTACAATTGATATTCATCTCACCAAACTTGTTGGTTTGTATTGAATTTTCGAATAAATAATAATCGAAAGAGAGAATTTGTTGTTGAATAGATTGGTTAGTCGATCGACGTCATTGTTCCAAAGATTGGAACGAACGATCAGCTGCTATTCGAGCTAAAATCCAACAAGCAATCTTAGATATGCCGCAGAATGACGAAATTCAACGGTTACTTTCGTCGTCTTGTAAGCAAATTTCACTTTTCTACAAAGAAATCGATTTGTTTTTTTGCAAAATAGTTTACAATTATTATACTTGTTTGAAAATCGTCGAAATTTTAAAG
>ERZ781399.614-NODE-614-length-39888-cov-4.276981_pt1 | contig 39888 bp, 39 predicted proteins | sample MGYA00511014_ERZ781399 | MGnify/ENA primary metagenome ERZ781399 (study PRJEB29847, sample SAMN06458254) | wastewater metagenome | isolation source: Wastewater bioreactor | place: South Africa: Cape Town | study: EMG produced TPA metagenomics assembly of the...
TGTATGAAGAACAATTACAGTCGGTTATTCAAGAACGCAATGCTCTTGTTGAACAGCAAGCAACACAAACGGCTGAAAGGTACAACTGATTCTCTATTGAAGATTTTCTTCAAACATTAATTCTTTTTTGTCGTTTAGCTTACGTGAAGTCGAAGAATTGAAAAATGAGATTGAAGAGAAATCAACAGAATTAAAAGATTTAAGTGAAAAATATCTTGCGCTTACATCTCAACTTGAACAAGAAAAGTAATTATATCATCACGTCAATCACTTCGTAAACTAAAATTGATCCTATTTTAGACAAGAACGTGCACAACCAAGTGACAGTGATAAAGCTACTAAAGTCAATGCGAAATTGAAACGACTTCTTCAAACAGTTAAAGATAAAATAAATCGATTAGCTACTGAAAGACCCGAATTGTTTACAAACATTGGAGAAGAAACAAGTGAACGTTTCGATCATTTAATCGCCACTGTGGAACATCAAGCAACACAAATCGAAATGTTACAAAGTGAACATAACGAAACTCAAGAACAACTTCAAAATGAAATCCAAGAATTACAAAGGTAACATTCTTTGTAAATGTTGCATTCATGTATGTTTTTTGTGTTTAGTTCGGTGGAAGCTTATCGATATCAAATTGAAAATGAACGACCAGTTCGAAGTGAACCACTTGTTGCTGCATCTGCACCATCAGTAGTAAATGAATCGAACGTGGATGAATACGAACAACAGGTCAGAGAACTACAACAGGAACTATCACAAAGTAAAGGCGAACGTCAATTACTTCGTGAACGTCTCAACTACTTTGAAGCTGAACTTGAAAAAGCTTTAGACGATACATCATTTGTGCTTAAAATACAATCACTAAATAGTGTTATTGACGAGCAATCTGAACAGTTGCATCAATTACAAGCAGAAATGAATCGGGACAAGTATGACAGAGGGAATTTATGAAGAGAGAAAATCTTTTATACTCTTCTGTTGTAGAGAATCGTTCGAAGCTCAAATAAATGACTATGCAAATCAAATTGATAATCTATCACAAGAACGTGCACAATTATTGGATGAAATAAGAAATAATGCATCGTCATCATCTGTTCAATCGAATGATAATGATAAACTTGTCAAAGTCAATACGAAATTAAAACGTGTTCTACAAACATTCAAAGAGAAAATCAATCGATTAGTCAGTGACAGACCTGAATTGTTCGCTAATACTGGAGAAGAAACAAGTGAACGTTTCGATCGTTTAATCTCAACTGTCGAAGAACAAGCCAACCAAATCAATATACTTCAGAATGAAATTGAAGCATTACGAGAGTATCGCCAAGAGCAAATACAGGAAATGCCTCTAGCTCAATCGTCAAATGATTGGGACGATCAACAATCACCTGTTCAACTTGAAACGATCAAAACTAAACTTCAACAAATCACCACCGATTATCCCGAATATTTCTCGAACACAACAGACAATTTGCTCGACAATCTCGATCAATTCGTTGTCATCATCAAGAATCTACAAAATTCAGAAAAACAACAAACAAATCTTCAAAGGTATTTTGATCTCAATCATTATCTTCTTCATATCGAATTCGTAATTTCAGTAGTTTCATCGAAGACGATAGTCCAAAACCTCTTGAAACCTCATCGACAACGAATGTATCAACACCATCGGAACAACGTATATCTCGTCGTGTCTTCGAACAAGAAATGCTCGCTTGGTCAAAAGAAAGCGAACAATTGAAGCAATTTGTCAAACAAATTCAAATCGAAAATAAAAAACTCAAAGATATCATTTCGAAACTCGAACATATCATACGTGATTACATGCATGAAAATGAACGACTTAAACAAGAAAATCAACATCTATCTCTTCTGTCCTATTCAATCAATAACGATGATTCGACAACATCGGACACGGATATTTGCTACTTAACATTGAAATGGTTAACATACGAAGTTGCACAACGAACTTCGGATAATTCCGAACAATCGATTTTAATTACTGATGATAATGAACCGTATCTTCGACAGAGATTATTGGATACTGAACGACAAGTAAATTAAAATTGTAATATTGAAATGTTTGTATTTTTTTTCGTTTTTTCGTAGTTAAAGAGTGTCCGAATACAAAATCAGAAATTGAGAAAACAACTCGAAACTTATGCCATTCAATTCAAACATATTCAACAAGAGAATAATCTTAAAAATCATGAACTATCAACATTGAAAACTGAAAATGAAAGGTAAATCAGCCAATAGTTCGACAATAGACAACACTATTTTGTGTTTCATCTTCAGATTACATGCAAGTGAAACACAATATCGTTTGGAAGTCGATCGTCTTAAAGTCGATCTTCAATGTGATCAAGTTCGATTTCAACAGCTTGAACGTGAATTAACCGATTTCAAACTCGAACGAACTAATCTAGATGATAGTCAATCATCTGATGTAAATCAAAGAATTGTTTTTCTATCGAAACAAGTTTTTTTTTGTATTTTCTAGAATCTTCAAGAATTACTTGTATTAAAAGAACGTGAATTGAAAGCTCTCAAAGATAAATTAGAATATACAATTCAAACACATCAACTCGAATTACAAGAAGCAATTAAATCCAATCAGGTAAACATTCTCAACAAATCCAATCATAATGCTTCTTCTTCTTCATCTGACTAACACACATTTTTTCAATAATCATATTCATGAATGTTATTCTTGCACGTTTGTGTCTTGTCCTCTCTCTCTCTCTCTCTCTGCCGTTTTTTAATTTGATTAACTTGAAAATCCAGATCAATTAACTTATTTGTAAACATTGTTCTTCTTCTTATTGTTATTGATGATGATGTTGTTGTTGCCGTTGTTTTTATTTTTTATTTGTGGTTGTTGTTTGTTATTTTAATCGTTTAGTTAACATAGAAAACAAATTTTAACATTGGAATAAACATTCACATTTTAATCTAGCCTTCGTTTTATAGCCAAATGCTTAGCTGCCATATGCATGTTATATTTTGCTTGTTGTTAATGTGTGTAGTTTTTGTTTGTCTATTGTTCAAAAGCAAAAGTTTTCAAAAAAATTTAAATATCCATTGATAAAGCGTTCTCGAATTTTTAGTTTTCATTGGATAATGTTCAACGTTTCGAACAATTGGATCAACAACATCAACAAAAACGAAAAGATTTAGAACAACGATTAGGACAAATATGTAAAATCGTACGACCATTAATTGATCATCAAGATTTATTCAAAGAAGTAATCGAATAACTAAACAAGTATTTTGATCGAGTGTTTTGCTTTTCAATTAATAGGAATCAGTGATTGATATCGATGAATTACAACAATTAATAACCGATACTGAAGCAGAACAACGAGTTATTAAGTACGAATGTCCTTCTTTTTTCGTTTATTAATGTCAATGGATTGTTTTTTGCAATAGTTCACTTGGTCCAATTCGAGATTGTTTAGGTCTTTTGGAAAATCAAATGAAAGAATTACAACAAAATTTAATTGAAAATCATGTTCGTCGCTCGAAAAAATCGAAATCACCCATCGACTTGGACGATCAATGGTAAGCATGGAATATCTGATTAAACCGCTCGCTAATTTTATTTTTGCAGGCTAACATCGACTGATTTTCTATCTGATGATATTCGTTTATGTTTAGACGATCTTCTAGATGAAGTTACTGTAAGAACAATTGGCCAATAGACATTATTTGTTCTTGCATAGTTTTATTTATTTATTTTAAACTCATTTCATTCTCTTTTTTTTCTCGTTTGGTGTGTTTGCAAGCAATTGATTTTGTTTTTCGTTTCTTTTCTTGTTACAGTTTTGTTATTTAAAACATTATATCGTATTTATTTATTATATATTTTTTGTTTTGTTGAATTTCAAAAAAAAGAAAACGAAAGATATCAACTACTAGAAACAATTTTTATTCTATCTATTCGAAATCAAACGAGAAGATTTATTCTATTGTTTGACTTTTACAGATAATAGTTTAGAATTGAGTGTTCTATCTTTGTTTTATTCGATAGTAATGCAAACAAAAAAACAATTTTCGAAAGAAAAACCGTATTATTTGGATATTTGTGAACATCGTGCTTTGCGAATCGATGAACATCTATCGAATATATGCGTGTCCTATATTGAATCATCGAGTATTGTTTATATTATGACAATAGAAGATCATAAACGTGCAATGCAATTATTAGAAGCTATGAAAAAGATTGAGACGATGAATGAGAATGACGAAGCATTGAAGTAAAACTAAATCGAAATGAAGACGTTCGGATTATGTTATCTGTTTAAAGACCGATAGAAAATCGTTTATGTGCTGTAAAAAATAATAATGAATGGCTTCGTGCACGTATTCAAATGTTATCAACAGATAAACAAATCGCCAAAATCCGATATATCGATTGGGGAAATATTGTTCATGTTCGAACGACAGGTAATTAAGAAGATTCAATCTCATTTTGTCATTCGATTTTAATTATCTAGATCTTCGACGTTTACCGAATGAGTTTGTTCAATCAAAATTAAAATGTTTAATAGATAGTTAAAACTGGATTTCGAGTTTAGATTTTATCAAGAATCAGCTTGTTGTCTAGCATGTCATCTCGATGGATTGAATGATATTTCACTTGATGCTCAATTATCGAACGTTTGTTCTCGTGTTTTTCAAGGAACGACACATCGAGATTTTGATCTCAATTTATATGTCAGTAAAATCAGTCAAATGAATCATTTAGCTCGTATTGTACTCTATCGAAATTCATTGAATCTCAACGATGAAATCTACAAACATCTTCCGATTAGAGTTCGTCATTTTTCAAACAACAACAATCTTTGTTTTATTTATTTTTCAAATAGAAATATTCCACTGAAAAAGAACATTTAATCGAACAATTCACTCATGAATATCCGTTAATTATCGGTGAATATTACCGAGCTTTATTGAGTTCATTCAGTGGAATTGATCAATCGTTTTATATTCTCATCGATAATCTCAATTATAATGAACTTATTGAACAAGTTCTCAATGAAATCACCGATGACGATCGATGTCCACTTGTTATTCGACCATTGATGATGGTTTGTGTTAAATATGATGGCAAATATTCTCGAGCTTGGATTCAATCGATTCACAGTTTGTTGACGATTTTGCTATTTAATTGAAACAAAATCATTGAAAATTTAGATGATGAATACCAAGTTTTCTATGTCGATTGGGGGAATGAAGAGAAAGTCGAGAAAGAACGTATTCGATTTTGTCCGGAAAAGATTCGTTACATTCCGTGGTTAGCAAATCGCGTTCGAATTCATAATCTCGAATTAACCGATCAACAATTTATTGGTAACACAAAGAAATATATTTGAAATTTTCAATCATTCTTTCTTTCTTTTAGAATTCTGGAAAACAGTAGAAGATGATTATGTTCATGTATTTGTCACTAATCAATACGATGATCATTATTCAATTCGAATGAAATCTGCTTATTTAAATAGTATCGAAAAACTTCGACAAATGATGTTTTAATTTGTTTTCTTTTTGCTCAAAATCTTCTCTGATATAGATATATGTATTCGAAATAAAAATTCAATAAATATACACATCGAATCTTATATACAGACAAAGAATAATCGTATTTTCATTTCGTAAAAAAAAACAAATAGAGAATCATTAACAATCAAATGAGACAAGATGGAAAGCACCGTATGAATATGGAACGAAAAATAAGAGAAAAAAAAAGAGAAACGAAAGTATTTTTAAAGTTCGAAATTCAAATTGAGACTTTTATGTTGGCATTAATTTTTGTCCGTTTGTACTCGTCGGTGTCGAGTGTTGTGATTTACTAGTTGGTATCTGATGTGGTGATCTCGATGTTTTCACAAACGCTTGTCGTGTTGGTATTGTTGTCGTTAAATTTCCATGAGAATGATAATTAATTATTGTTTGTTTATTATGATTGATATTGTTTGTCGATGGATAGAATCTTAATGGTGGCGAATGGTGCTGCTGCTGCTGCTGTTGGTGTTGTTGGTGTTGTTGGTGTTGTTGGTGTTGTTGGTGTTGTTGAACATCAAGTGTACCACCGCCTGTACTTTTCGATGAACGACTACTACAGGAACTAACACGAGAATGTAATGCCGAATTTTTGAGAAATAAACCAATGGCTTTGACAGTTACTGATGGAGCTAAAATAGAATGAGCTGAGTGCGTTTTGTGAAACCATAGAAATATAAAAAATAAAAGTTCGGACTTATTATTATTCTTATTCATATTAAAATAAGCAATAATAAAGAAAATGTTTCTCTTTTTGAAATAAAAACAATCATCGTACCTTGATTGTATCTTACTGAAGAGTTTTGTTGTGTTTTTCTCGTTGTTGGCTCAACATGTGAAGTACGACTTAAATTTTTCGGAGTACGATTGCCATTATTCATCGTGGCTAATGGATCGTGTGGCAAGTGAAAACTATTTTGATTGGCATGATCAAGCGTAGAATTCGGTAGACTACGTGTCTTAGCTTTCGATTGTTGTTGTTGTTGTTGTTGATTATGAGGAACAATAACATTTCCTCGTTGAACAGTTGTAAAAGTTTTAATCGGTGAAAAATTATTCGAATTTTGAGTTCGTCGAGTATTCATCGGTTCATCATTGGAATCGGCTGTACTTGTTGCGATAGCCGAAGATTTGCGCATGATAATATCATGAAACAATTTTCTTGATGCCAATCGTGATGCTGGAACAAGTTCATTTAATGCTTCTTGTGTTAGACCATGAGTCGTTGCACTACTGCCATTGGTACTTCCTCGTAGAAGAACTTGTTCATCGTGTCCAAAATTCGATTTTTCTCGAAGTAATTTATGTCCATTGATTTGAGTCGGAGATATTTGTTGGGTAACAAGATGAGGAACACGACGACCGGGAAGTAATGGCTCATGACGATCGAGTTTATCAATAGCATCAATATCCGATACGCCATCGGTCACAGCACTTAGACCTGCTACGGATGAACAGGAAGGTGCATGGGTCGAACTATTATAAGTACAATCTGGCCAACCTAAACCTTCTTTTAATCGACGTTCAATTAAAATATAAAGTGCACGAGATGCAATTGGTTTTCGATGTAGAACAGCTTCTTCCACTTCATGTTCTGAATAACCATGTCTATGAAGAATTGATTGAGTTATGTTTTGTTTTGTTTTTTGAATCTCAAAATTTAAGATTGATTACTTTATTGTCAGATATCTGAGTATACTTCGATTGATATTTCGAATGTCAGAATGCGGTCTATATGGTACTAACTCGATAGGTCCTAATTGATAGACTAAAAATGGATGACGAAGAATTTCAGCAATAGTAATTCGTTTTGTTGGCGAAGGTTCTAATAATCTCGATAGCAGATCTTGACAATCTATTATAAAAAGTAAGTTAAATCGAATTTTAAAAAAAACACTTTATTATTAGAAATGTCATACCACGTGATAATGTATTTGGTATTTCACATCCTTTAAGAATACATGCATGAAGTTTCGCTAAATTTCGACTACGATGTTCAACTTTGAATGGAAGTTTGCCAAGTAACATTGCATACATATTCACACCGATGCTCCAAACATCAACAGCTGGACCATATTCTTGATGAGCAAAGATTTCCGGCGCAGCATAACTAGACAAACAAAACATTATTTTCGCTCGATTTCTCTGTAAAACAAAAAAAAGAAACGAACGCTGGTGAGCCACATTGAGTCGTTAGAAAACCTTTTTCATCCAAACAATTACTCAAACCAAAATCAATAATAATAATATCATTATTCTGATCGAGCATGAAATTTTGTAATTTAATATCTCGATGAATAACATGTGCTCGATGCATATGATCAACAGCCGAAACAATCTGTCGAATATATCTTCTCGTTTCATTTTCATCTAATTGTCTTCTGCAGAAAAAAAAACAATGAAATTCACAGAAACACTCGAGATAATCTGTACCGTTTTGTTAAATATTTAACAAATTCATTTCCTTGTACTAAATCCATGACAATATAATAAGAATTTTCTGTTTCCATAACTTCATGTAATTGTACGATATTTGGATGTGACATTCGTTGCATCATGGATGCTTCTCGACGTAGATTAGCACGTAGATAATTTCGTTTGAATACTTCACGTTTATTAATTACTTTAACTGCAACCTAAATCAAATACGATTGTGTTTTTTTTTCTCTCTCTTTCATCAATATTTTCAAATTCAATCAATTGATATTTACTTTCATTTCGGTAACTAAATGAATACCTAATCGTACTTTAGCAAAACTTCCTTCGCCGATTGTTTTCAAAATAACATAGTTGCCGACTTTTTTTCGTTTTTCATCCGGTGATATGTCAGCTGTATCGACAGTCGATGCTCTATCAGGTGTCGCATTATTATTTAAATCTTGCACCATAGTTTTTAAAAGATGAATCAAATAGAAACCAAGAAATTTTGAGAGAACGTTGTTTCTTTATTTGTTTAAAATTAATCCAAAACTAAACGAGAAAATAGCAAATGAATAAGCTTATTTATTTTCATAATGATAGAAAATTGTTTTGAAGAAAAAAAAGTTTGCATAAGCAAAAAAGAACAAAAACGGAAATGAATTTATACGAGTGAAAATAAGAGTTTCCTGACAATGTCGGGTCTCATTCGGTACTATTTGCAGAATCTGTCTTTGGTTAATTATCCATGAAGACATGCGACACGAGTGAATCGTTTCTGAACTTTGAATTAATTAAAGATGATATTAAGATATAACAGAAAAAAAAGAGATAATTCACACGAAATGCACGTAGTATTCTAACTGATTGTTAAATATATTCAATTACCTTCGGTTAGCTTCTATACTTCCTTTTCTTTTCCAAATGTCATCGATCATATTCTCTGTCTATTGTCTAGTCCTTCGTATACAATATTGCTAATATTAATGATGACAATCATTGATACTAAAATAGAGATGATGATGATGACGACGGAACGAATGTAATAGAGATTGTGTCATATATTATTATTATTATTATTAATATTATTAGTGGAAGACTTTTGTATGCGTACGTAGGTTTCGAGTCACTTGGAGAGAATAATGCAAAAAAGGCAATGACGAGACATACTTTGGACGACTTCCCACCATGCTGAAAATTCTCGACATCATGCAAACGCCACGACAGCAGTGAGAAAAAAGAGGATGTCGATAGACGCAAGAAATATGGGCAGTCACTGCTATTGAATGTTGATTTTCATTCTTCCTCTCTCGCTCTCTGATCGACCGATCGTTCGTTCGTTCTCATCACGCTTATGGTTGAACGTCACTGCTACTTTTTTTTTCTTTACGATCAATTGATTCTTTATTCTAAAGAAAGAATACAGATTCAATTGTACAACAGATTGACGACAAATTGACAAAAAAAGAAAGAAAGAACGCAGAGAACAGATGAAATCAAGCGTCTAGTTAAACGTACTTAGTCTTTTCATACTTAACTAAGAACAAAAGAGAAGAAAAGTAATAGATATCTTGGTAAAACGAGAACAAATCTAAACTATTGAAAATTGCTGATCACAATCAACTTTATATATAAACAGATTCGCACTGAAAATGTTTTGCTTTGTTGCTATCAACTGACGTTTGTTTATTTGGCTCTTGTTCGAAGTCTTGTTGGCAGCTTAAAAAAAATAACTACACTTTGCTATTTCATTTCATTTTTTTCACTCTCACTCTCTCTCTCTCTTCTTCATTTGTTTGTGTTATTATTTTTATTCTGGGCATAAAAAAAGAAAAGAGAAAGAGAAATGCAGTCACTAAGTGTGTATTTATAAGATTCAAGTCGAAATACTCGTTAGTACATTCGCTGTTAAGTAAAAAAAGAAACTGAAAGAACAAATTTTTTGTTCAAAGTGACATTTGTAATTGATCATTTCTTACTTCGAATCATTATCGGAATATCAATTGATTTGTATCTTTTTTTTCCAACATGTACATTTAATACGTATGTAAACGTAACTAAATTGTTTATAGACTCGACAAATACAAAAAGCCAGTTCACTTGTTCTCTCCTACGTTTATTCACTCTTACAAAAGTAAAACGAGAGAGAGAGCAGAAATCTATTCACTAAAATGAACAAACAAACAATTCGAACGAATAAGCATGTGCATACATTGTTGCACAGAACGTTCTAACAACTACTGCTCAATCAATAATCTCTAGTTCATCAAACAATTGTATGCATAGCATAATCACTTGCTTTTTTTTTCTCTCTCTCTCTCTCTCTCTCTCTCTCTCTCTTTTTTTCGTGTCTCATCTAAATGATCGATAATTGATCAAGAGAAAGTATATATATGAACAGACTAAATAAATAGTCTGATTTCTAAACGAACAAAAAAGAAACTTATTAATCCTAGTTTCTGATTTTCAGTCAAAGAAAAATAATAAAAACGAAAATGTAAAACTGAAAATCGTCGAAACGAGCATATTTTTTTACTTACGCTTCAGATGAAAATGAAGTCAAAACAGAAAAAAAAATTTATAATGACGAAAGAAAGCAAAATAAACATATTATTGAAGAAGTTTTTTTTCTATTACATCGTGCATCTATCAAATCTTTTTTGTGGTTTCCTTCATTTTCTCTCTTTTCGAACACTCAACGAAATTCAATCGTTACTTGTTATGATCTGATTTTTATGTGCATGAAAAATATTTTATTGATTCTTTAAATATAATTTATATGACTATTCCGAATAAATCAAATGCTAATGAATTTCAGGTTCTTCTATTCGTTGAAAATATTAATTAAAAAACAAGAAATCAATTTTCAATTTGACTACTTTCGTTGAAATTGATGATTTTTCTAAACAATAACAATTTCTATATGATTCATACGATTAAAAAAAATTATTTTCATATTTGTTATTTATTTGTCAAATATTTCTTTGCTTTATCGCGTAAAAAACAAACAATTTCTGTCCTATCTGCATCCACATTCTTGTACAATCATATCTCGATGATATTTAATCACGAGTTCATTTCGATCGTAATAAAGTAAACATAATGGTTTCAATTGTACGGGCACACATGATGGTTGTTGACCATGATCTCGTTGAGAACGTATGAAACTTAGAAGAATAGCATGATTCGATGGATAGTATTGTGGTGAGAGAGGATTTGGACATGAACCTGAACATGTATAAGCATTGAAACGTTTGGGTTGTAGAATCCATTTGCCAAATGAAAATTGATTGAAATCAATTTCATATTCATGTTTAGCACATGTCGATGTTGGATCAATGGGCAGTATTGTTCGACGAAAACGTCGTTGAATATGTTGTGTTGATGAGAATGAAAAGAGATTTTTATTCGATTTCGAATAATAAAATATCGATAAACTTTGATTGTTCATTGAGTGTTGAAATGTTAGATAAATTATACGTTGATTATGTGCGTTTAAATATCGTGTGAGATCATAAGATTTCATTTGACTATTCGATGTTGATATCATGGGTAGCCGATGGTGTCGATCAGATTTTCCCAATTGAATATATACATTCGATGTATTACATTGCAATTCGATTAAGGCAATTTGTTCGTTGAAATTCTTTTTTATTCGTAAACCAATTGTTGTTTGATTGTTCGTAACTAGAAAATAAATATTCTTTTGTTCTACATATGTTTTTGAAAATGATTAACAAACTTTTATATGTCGTCATTCGAACAGTATTAATGAATTTTAATTTTGATTGCGTATGCAGATCGAAGGATGTAGCTTTCGGAAGTGATCCGTATGCATTGATTTTATTGTAGAAATCAACGATAGATTCAGTTGGATTTTCAGATGTGAGAACAAGTATCGGAAAGAAAATTCCGATGATGAATATTTTGTCAAACATTTGAGAATATGAGAAAAATTTCTTCATCTCACTTGTTTATATACAATCAAGCAGGATTAAGTGTCCCATTGGACCACACCGGTGGCAAAGAAGAAGAAAAAAAGATAAGATTGCTCATCTTATTTTCTCTTTCTCTCTATCTTGTTCATGCACGCGTTTATCGATAACGAGGGAAAAGACCACATCGATTTGAATATCATAGATAAGATGAATATGTTCAAATAAACAAGTTTATTAAAAAAAATTTTCATCGATTAGTTCCGGTTTATTGTTTGGTTTAAAAGACGGTCTCAGTCTGCATCTACCTACAACTTCGTTCGTATTGGTGTACGCGAGCAAATACGACTAGTCAATTATCAACCAAACGAAAACGATTCATGCATGAATGTACGTATGATAGATAAATAAAAAAAAGATGAGAACGAGCAAAAAAAAAGATACATCGTTAACTAGAAAAAAAAAGAAGTCCATCGAAGAAATGCTTTTCAAACACAAGTGTTTATCAACGTCTATACATATTATTCTCATAATATCTTGTCTTATATTTTCATCGTCATTATATTCTTCATTTTTTCGTATTCGAACGTATTATGATTATAGAGCGCGAGAGGAATTAAAAAATGAACTTCAAAATAAAAATGAATTGTATTTAACTAAAAATCAACGTCGACAATACGCAAATTTGCTAACAGCAAAAACACATGAAAATACTCTTCGAAAAACAATACTCGGTTCAGATGAAAAATCTCAGTCAACTTTACATCGATTTTCGTTTATTAATCCAATAAAACCCATATGTCAATATCGAAATACTACCGAAGATTTGCTAATTATTCTTGTTCTCTCACGTGGTTTAAATTTTGACTATCGTCAAGCTATTCGTGGTACGTGGGGTCAAAATAATTTCTATCAAGAATATAACATTCGAGTTCAAACGATATTTTTCGTTGGCACAGATGATACCGTTCAATTCGCTGTACGAACCGAACAAACGATCTTCAACGATATCGTTGAAATCGGTATACCAGAAAATTATCCATTTGTTGCACATAAAGAATTAGCATCCTTACTTTGGACACGTTTCTATTGTCCAAATGCTCGAATCATATTTCGTGCTGATGATGATATTCTATTAGATATATTTTTACTATTAAAATATATTCATGATGAAGTTAATTTCAATGTCAAAGATGGTTTATACGGTTGGTTTCGTTTTAAAAACACTGTTCATCGTGCCGATAAATGGGCAGTAACTAAACATGAATATTCATCTCATCTCTATCCACCGTATACATTCGGCATTGGATATTTATTTTCGAATAATTCATGTGAAAAATTAATACAAGCTGCTAATCATCCCGATCATGAAATTATACGTATAGGTGATGTTTACATAACGGGTATATTGCGTGAATTAGCTCAAGTTCCGTATTTGGATTTTATCGATCTTGAATATGCATATACATTCTACAAACCAATCGATTGTAATATCGAATTTAAACATCGATCACATTTATTAATATGTATGTCGAAATTACATATCGGAGTTCGTGATGATCCCTATGAATTCTATAATATTTGGAACCTAATTTTAGCTAAACATAATAAACAACTTTTTGAATGAATAAATTCGGCAAATACTACTAGAGTAAAACGTCTATGTATAGTCCAGTCTATTTCTTTTTTTAGCTTTTATTTCGATTAGTAACAAAAGAGAAAAGAAAACCAAACAAACAAGATTTTAACTAGAACGTGGATCATAATAATCTGGCAATGGTTCATTTGGACCGAGTTGTGGTCGAGTAAGCCACGGTCGTTTATGATGTTTAAAGTTAATTTTAAACATTAGATATCGAATACGTGTGATTAAATCCGAATAACGTTGCGGCTGATTTTCTTCCAAATATTTGCCTTGATATTTTAAACGACGTAATAGATGTTGCAATTCATTGCCTTGAAAACCACGTAACCAAAACGGAGCATTTCGTACTAATTGCCAATGTTCAACATTTTCATCACCGAGAATATCTAATCGAAGAAAATTTTAGTTTCAATGAACAGTATTTCGTTTTGTTTTACCAATGTAATCATTCTGTCCGAAGGTTGCTGCTTCTAAAGTCCATTCTTGTGGATCGATAAATGGCGGAAGATAATCAGGTGGATCTTTTAAATGTGATGCTCGTGGAAGATAACCTTTCAAAATACAAATGTCAGTAGTAATGATGATGATTGTTGTTGTTGTTGTTTATTTAGAAAAAAAAAACGAAAGAAACAAAAAGATCGAATACCTCCTTGATAATATTTCGGTTCATGCCCGTAACCTTTGATGTATTCTCCGAAACGTTTAAACGTTCGGACAGACATAATCAATTGACATTTCGAGATAGTTCGTTGTAAACAAATTTGCATAAACATATCTTTAAAATAGAAGAGAAAAAACAAATGCAGCAGAGTTTTTGTTTTGTTTTCATATTGAATCGATTGATATTTAATAGTAACAGAAACGAAAGAGAGAGAAAAAAATAAATGTTTGTACAATAAACAGGCAAAGAAGAAGAAAACAAACGATATTTTTTCATTCAAACAGATAATGTTGTTGTAACTGTTTTTGAAACGAACATATAGAAGAGTTTGGAGAAAAATTTTAAACCATGTGAGCCACCAGGAATGTACGAGACAATGTACCAAATAAGAGCTCCAATTTGTAAAACAGCAAAGATAATAGTAAAAACATAACTTTTTACCTAAAATTATATATAAATATAGAATTATGACAAACAAAAAAATCGAGCCAGGCGACGGGTGCAAGCCGTCGTGCCTTGCCTGGTGTTATCGTATAGGTCCGGAGACCTTCCGTCCTTGTCAAGGGGAGTGCTAACCGTCTCTCCTTTTCTACGACACAAAACTCTATGGAACTGTTCAATTTATTTAAACTGAAATCAATTTCAAGAAACAATACGGTGATTACATTCGATTCATCTCATTGAGAACTAGTGACATCTTAATCAAATCTTTCAACTACTCACCCACACTGAATAATAGATGGTTCCGAGAAGTGTCAGTAAGTAGGTTATTGTAAATGGCAAACGTTCAGCATTTGTTAAGTGTTTAAAATGGTTTGTTGGTCCCCAAAGCATTGAGAAACTAAACAAAACAATACACTGAATTATCAACAATAGAAAACACAAAACGATGATTTCAATACCTCGAAAGAAAGAAAACACTACCGAATGAAAATAGAAGAGCAAATTTTCGTGCTTTGAATACAATAGCTGGAATATACAATGTAGCTAAAGACATACAAAGTATTCCCATGGCTAAACACATCATAAATCCGAGAATACGTTGTTTTCGACTCTAGAATATAATTGAATAAATCTATACCAATTAATCAATCAATCAATAAAAGTCTACTAATGCTGGTAAAATTGGATCATTATCTCCTTTTTGTAGTAAATTTTGAATATCCTCCGTATTCGATGATGTTGAATCAATCCGTTTATTAAAAAAACTTTGTACACGATCGATATTTGTTTGAAAGAGACCTTGAGAAAATATTGCTCGAGACCACGATTGACCATTATCACTCGTATTATTACTATTTGTTTCATTAACAAAATTTTGTAAACGAGAAAATTTCGAATCCATCTAGAAAAATGTGTGCCTAGTTGTTATTGTTAACTTGTGACGAAAAAAGAAAATTATTCAATCAAATATGATTTTTTGTTTTTATTATTATTATTATTGAAAAGATAGGTGTGTATGTGTATGAGAAAAAGAGAGAGAGAGAGAGAGAAAGAAGAAGCGGAAAAGAATGACAAAGTAGAAGAAGAAGACAGTGAGAGAAAAGCATTCAATAGCTTATACATAAAATATTGGTCGTATAAATATGAACAACTGCATTCCGTAAATAAAGTGAAGAAGAAGAAAAAGATTATTTGTTGAATTATGATAAACTAATATTATTGTTTTCGTATATGTGTGTATGTGTCTCTGGATCTTCGTTCGTAGAATCTCGTAGCACAATGAGAAGGAATGAAACACATACATTGAAACGAACAAAAAAGAAGAAGAAGATTTAATTATTATTAACTATTATCATCGTTGACTCAATTCAGATCTTTGCTTATTTGCGTTAGTAAGAGACTAGAAGATATGGAGAGGCACATGAAAAGAGGAAGAAGAAGAACTGGTAGTATTGACTAAAAAAATAAAGAAGATCAAAAATGACTATTTTGATTTTTCAACTCACAAATATGGATAAGAAGATCCTCAACCAAGAAAAAAAAATAGAAATACATGTATACGTGTAAACTTACAAGTACACGAATTGAAAAATAAAAATAAAAATGAGAAGACAACACCGAAAAGTGAGAGTGAGAAGAAAAATTCAAGTCACCGAAGAACACGTAAGGAAAGAAAAAACTGAAACTGTTTCAATTGAAAATAATGTACAAACAAAGTTTAGATATATCAGTGAAAGATGGTAAGAGATATCGAAAAAAAAAGAATCATACAGTCGAAGATGGAAATCGTGCCATCGGTGTTTCATCTTGATAATTAAGACAATGTTCAAGTCTCTAGAAAAAGACACAAAAAACAATTTAATCGAAACGAATTTCAAATGTAAACAAAATACCTTATCGATTTCATCTAATAATGTTGTTTTTTGTATTTCATGTGATTTTGTAAGATTATCTTTTTCTCTTTCATGTTTCATAGTTTGTCGTTTTCGTTCTTCGACAAATTTTTTCGTATTATTCGATTTTAACTCTCGTACACGGCGATCTAATTCGGATTTGTTTCGAATATTTTTCTCCGAACCAAGCCGTTTACTATCTTCGATATTTTGTCGAACTTGACTCAATTCAAGATCTTTCTTTTCTCTAAAACAAACAAACAAACAAACAAACAAGTTCAATTCGATTCTTTTCAAAATTTTCCTATTCAAACCTAAGATGTCGGTCAGTCATTTCTTTCATTTGTGTTTTTTGCATTTCATCAAGTAGAAGTCTTAGTAAATCACATTCTTCGTTCATATGCTGTCGTCGTAGTGCATTTAATTCAGTTAATTGCCGTTGAATAAGCGATGTCCATTCAGCATTTTGTTCGTTACTCAAATCCAATAACTAATTCAACAATTATCATCCTATTTTCAAATCTCGATAAAACAAAACTCGAACTTACTTTTGGATCATTTCTTCTTGCCGGTGAATTACCACCATTGCTAAACAAACGAAAATTGAATTAGAATAATCATTGAGAGAAAGAAGAAAAAACGTAAGTTAGTAGAGCGGTTAGTTGTTGTAACGAAACGGATACCTGAATGTCAAATATTTAAGCAAGCAACGCGAAAGAAAACTTAATAGATAGGCGAAAGCAAAAATAATTCTGATCATTTGTCTTCTCATTGCAAGCAGTAGATACCTGAGATCTTTTTTCAAATTTCCGCTTTGTAACATCGGCGAACGAGACATTTTTTCCATGTCATTTTTAGCTTTCAACATTATTTTAGATTGTTGTTCACCAATAGTTGTTTGTTCTTTGCCATGTTTCTTCTTCATTAGAACGAGTTCTTTTTCTTGTTTCTGTTTTAATTTACAGAAATTCTTATGTTCACGTAGATAATCTAATGTAATAGGAATAATTGTTTCAACAGGTGTCTTAGGTTTAGCTGATGGTGATGCAAGATTAGTTGTATCAGTTGTTGATGTCGTATTAATCGATACATTACTAGCACCAGTTGTTGTTATTATAGATTTCGTATCTAATGAAGGTGTTGATGTTGACGTTGAATCAGGTACACGTGCTTTACGCATCGACGCTGTACTTGATCCTGCACCGGCATCGGATGAATTATTGACGGATGAATTTAATAATTCTTCAGTTTTCTTGATTAGTAATGGTTTATTTAATTGATCGACAAATGCACTCAAACCATCGGGTACATAGGATTTGAGAATTATTTGACAGAATATTGTTGGTAGTGAGAGTGGAAAATTGCCTTCAGTCCGCAATGAAATATGTCGATAGCCAGCTTGTAAACCATCGAGAGGTAGAACACGTTGTCCAATTAATTTACCAGTTTCTTCATAAACAGCAATACGTAAAATCGCTAAATCAGGAAGAACAATCTAAATGCAATTTTTTAAATATTTTCCTTAATCAAATAAATGTTTATTTACTTTTCGAAATTCGAAAACACTTTCGTCATATCTCGGATTGAGTCCATTGGCTGGTATTGTTTTCGTACGATATTCTTTTCGAATCGTATCAGCTGGTAAACCGTACATATCGACTTCGACATATGTACCAATTTTTTTATCGGACAAAAATTGACCGGATATAACTCGTACGCTACAAAATGCTGCGATGACACCATCTACAGGACTTTCAGAATAAGGATCAAACGTTCGATCGGGTCGACGCATGAAATCAGGTTTTAATAGATAACTAAATAATATAATTGATTTAATTTATTTATTATTCGTTCAAAATCAAACAGTTTTTTCTTTTCCTTTGTTTCTCATTATCTTTATTTTCTAGACATACTAATAATTTCTTTTGTTATTTTCGTTTTTGTCATTTTTATTCAAGTGCTATTATCTCAAGAACATCCGATGAGCTCATACAATGTCGAATTAATTGAAATAGAAAATATGTTCATCTTTATCGATTAACTATTGATGACAACAACATGTCAATATTCTGCTTTTTCTCATCACGATGATTTCAATTAATTGTCAAGTTTAATAAAAATATCATGCAAATTTTTAATTAAACAATTTTATTAATATCTTTCGGATAGATTTTCAACCAATCATAGAACATTATCTTATCGTCTTGTTTTCTCTTTTCCAAGTTAATTACAAACACTTCTAGATAATCATTTTCTTCTTCTTCTTTTTCCATCAATTACATTTGTCTGTTATTAGTAATTCGACGTTTATATTTAAGAAAGAATCATGGACGCAAGTTCGAGCTCTGATTATCTCAATAATAAATATCAAGAAGAAGCAGAAAAAGAAAACAGGAGAAGAAATGCAATCAATGGCACATCTAACTCGACTGCTGCAAGCTGAATAACTTCGAGATATATAGTTCCGTTTTTTTTCTTCTGCTTCTTCTTCTTTTTCTTTCGTTCTCGATAGCTGCGTATATCTGCGTGTTCTTTCTTTTCTCAACAAAATAAATGAGACAAGTAGATTAGTCTTTTTCTATCTTTCCCTCCATTAATATGTCATCTATCTAAACAATAAATAGATGAAGAGGAAGAAAAAGTGCTGTCACTGATCATTGAAATTTAATCAATTGCTATAATAACATACCCGCAGTTTCCATTGTATTCAAATTTGCCAAGATTCAATTGCATGGGAAGATCAGGCGTTTGAAAATTCAATGAAACCATTTGACAGCCAGCATTCCAAAAGATTTGCGGCATATAATTCGATGAATCGACTCGGCCACCTTTCGGATAGACACGCGACATTTGCCGTTTATTATAATTAACAAATTCGATTGGATTTTGTTTCAAATGTTGTAGAGCAACATTCTCCGAAAATGATGACATATGATAATGAATATTTCGTTCTTCAGCTTTAGAAAATCCAGGAAATTTAATTGGGTGAGTGTAGTTCACGCTTGATGATAGAAGTGGATGAATATTTGTTGTTGCACCTTTGTATTGATAACGATTGAGTAGAGCTTCTTCTTCTTCTTTCGAGAGATTCGATGGACCTTTCAATCGAATACCGAATTGAGCGAGAATCGTTCGTCGATTTATTTCATCATTGACATCGACATTCAATTCGGGATGAGCTTCATTATCATCTTCACGTAATTTAACAGTATCGATAAATGCTGCTGGACCATCTTCACCTTCGACATTAGCTGCCGAATCGAGATCATTATCATTGTTCATTTCCGTATCTAAGCCTTTGAGAAAGAGATCAAGTTGACCTTGAAAAGAAAAAAAAAACAATTCAAAAGTTTTAATCAGGTTTCATTTTTATTTGATGAATGGCATACGTTTTTCGACTTCGGGTTTTAAACGTTTGTTTTTAATTAAAATCTTTCGTTTTAATAAATTGGGCGATGGTAAAGGCACACCAGGTTCAAGCTAAAATCAAATTTTCAAAAATGATTATTCAATCGATTAAAACTCAAGCATAGTTAGTATTCGAAATCAAAAAAGAAACTGATTAGTTTATCATAAAGAGATAAATAACACAGAAGTAAAGAAAGAGAAGATTAATTTTCAAACATTCATACGTAGAAAATTCTTTAACTAAAATAAGAATAATTGAACATAGAATTCGAGTAACATCGAAAATATTTCTTGTTTTGTTTTGTTTTTCTTTATTCTTTGAAAATGTTTAAATCTTATCTTACGTACTGGATAGTTCTCCAATGGTTTCGTTAGTAAATAATCTCCCAAGATGTCTTCACAATATTTGGCTAATTTGAATTGTTGTGGTTTTGAACAATGATTTTCAAATGAAAGTATAACTGGATATTCACTTGTCACAAATGCTGTGTCTCGTATAGCGTAGACGACTTCTTTAAAATTGATATCTGAACACATCGCTTTTCCGTGTGTTATTATAGGTTCTGTGTCATTCTTTCCATCCCAACAATCGAGTTCAATACAACGGCAACCAGCCAAGAGAACTTGTCGATACATTTCAACTGCTGATCGACCACCGAACTGTCGGCCTTGAAGATATGTATTATGTGATGAATTAATTAAATAATGACACAATGGTTGATCCATATCATGATAAACTTCGAGACGATCGAGAAAAACAGGAGCATTTTCATCGGACATTAAATATCGTGTTAGACCGTCACAAGATAAATGACCACGATCTCGATAATTGGCACGTAATTCATATCGATCAATAATACGTAATGCACTATTCGTATCATAGAATGGAAAAAGAATTTCGTTTAAACGTGGATCACGTTGACTTTCATTGAGCCAATCGACGAATTGTTTAGTTGTTATATAATCTTTTCCACCGGAGAGTTCATCGAAAAGTCCAGAAATATCAGTACGAGGACAGATTTTATGATAGAGATCGGAGAATTTTTCGAATGTAAAATCACTTGGATCGACTTCATCATTCTTTGGAAGAAAGAAAACAAACAAACAAATAATAAAATTATTAGGTTGTTATTTAGTTTTCTTTTACTTTTCCGCTTGGCAAACCAAGTTCTTTGAGAATTTCAAAGATACGTTTTTCTGTTTTACCGGATGCAAATGTTTTACTAATACTAAAGTCAAATATCGAATAACAATTTGTTTATATTAGTCAATTAACTTTTACCTTCGAACGGGAATTTTTTTATTAACATTTAACATAAAGGACAATTTCATCCAGCTATGCAAAAGAAAAAAAACAACAACAACAATATAGACTTTCATCAAATTAACTCGATTGAAAATCGATCCTACTGTTTGCGTAATATCGTTGTGGGACATATATTATTTGCTTTATGATTATGGGTAATTTTCCTTAATCCTTCAATCCATGCCTTTTTTTGGTAAAATCGAAAATATATTTATTTAGATACAAAACAACAAACAAAACACAGACTTTAGCTGTTGCTGGATCGGCACCGGTTATATTCGTATGACTGATTTGTACAAAATCTATTCCACTACAAATCGTTACTGTTCGTTCGTCGATATTACCACGACCGTAAACCAGTGAATTTGCCATAAGATCCGCAGCAATTTTTGGATCGTTCGGAGCTGAAATCAATAGAATGTTGTCGTTTGTAAACAATATTAATGTATTTGATTTACCTCGACCTGGTCGTATATCACTAACTTGAGACAATTCAATAACTTGTCCATCACGTCCTTCACTTTGCCAGTAAATAAAAAAACCATAATTATCAATACGAAATAGACAATTCTGTTCTAATGTGCCATTTTCTTCATCCCAACGATCGAAGTAATCGCCCTTAAATAGACGAGCTGGTACTTCAATTTGCCAATCGAAATTATACGCTTTCGACATTTAAATAATTAATATTCGTTATTTAAATTCCGATGAATTGACCATGATAAAGACGGTTGAATACCATCAATCATTGTCACATATAAATCTAAAATAAATCAATTCATATTATATTATCCATCAACTTCTCACACTGAATATATTTAGTGGTTTTACATTAAACATATCCATCTATCTATTCAATATAGACGATAGAACAGAATGGAATGCAGAACTATAGTAAATGTTGTTGATGCGTTTTGACATTTCTCCAGTTGGTTGATTCGGCCACCATAATTATGTGTTAACAGAATAGATCAACAAAAAATACATCGGTATATAGCGTCATCTATTCATACACAGATCGTTTTTCTATGAAAGACACTTCAAAATACTATACTCGTTTTTTTTTCATTAGAAATTAATAAAATAATATTATTTCTCTGTAAGTACTTTCATTGAATTTTTACTACGAGTTAGGTGTGTTCTTATTTAGTCGATATATTTAGTAATATAACGCGATTATTAATTAATTTGACTTTGATGTTAATAATTTAAAAGAACAAGCAAGCGAGCGAGTGAGCGAGCGAACGAAAGAATTAATTAATTCAATTCAATTCAACTTATTATTTATTTTTAGAAAACCATATTTTGACTGATTTCTATGTAAGTAGTTAAACTCAAATCTGTTTTGCATTTGCATATCTCGAGGAAACCATTGCTAGACATGTTTAGAATATTTAATTGACTATATGTTTTCTAACAAACTACATACTGGTCAAAATATTTCGAACTGAAGACAAAAAAAAACGCATCTGTTATGTTCTAGTCGATGAGTATATATTAATAAATCAAATATATGTAATCGATTCACTGAAAACATCGAAGATTTATCTATGATAATTATTTGGAATATTAATGACAGATATTATTCATCGACTTCCTTCTCTTTTTTTTCATTTAATGAATAGATATTCAGTTTTTTCCTTGAAACAAAAAAAACCTACTAATGTATTTCTCTTAGTTCTTTTTTTTTCTTCTCTTCCTGTTCTTCTTTGTGCTTATGCGTTCTCATTAAATATAATTTTGATGATTGTTTAAAATCATCTGCAATACTTTGCTGCAAAAGAAAGGAAAAACTACTGCCAAATATGACAATCATTGACATATCATACTTTTACAACATGCTCAAGTACTTTATTATTTATTTCCCTGAAGTACTGGTTTTTTTTGCTCCTATACTGAAAGAAACCAACGACGGCAATCTATTTTCAAACTGTCATCTTCATTTATATCAGTAATTCATTTTGATTAGGAACTAATTATACATTCAACAATTCAAATTTTATTTAAATCAATTGTTTTAAAAAAATCACATAATCTATTGACCTAGTTTATTTCTATGTGCACGTGTTGTGATCATTCGAATCAATTCATATCATAAAAAGCACGAGTGAACGAAAAGTATATGCCCGGCAGCTATGCTACGCTTGATAGATCAAGCTGCACATAAACATAAACACTAGAAGAATATATTCGATAGACATATATTAAATCGACGACGATCATTCTATAAAATTGGAATATGTTTTACTATTCTAATTACTCTGTTTGTAATTAATTTTACGTTATTTTCTTCAACAAATTCTAAACCAATTAATATTACTCTATATCAAGAAGTTATATTAAATAATCAATCACTATGCAATGAAAAAACACATCGTTTTGGATTTAATCAAAAGGTTATTTCAATATCAATTTTTGGATTACAATCAAAATATGCAGATAATAAAATATTCTCATGGAATACGACAATAATGCCTTATTTAGAAGCCCTATCAAATGAAGTACATGAAATACTTCCATCTTGGATTATTCGTGTTTACACAGATTTCATTGATAGTACAAAATAACAACGAGAAATTGTATACAAATATTCAAATATCGATGTTTGTGATATGAACAATTTGCCAATGTTAGGTTCAAAATTGTTAAAATTTTTACCTGAAAAAATATGGCGATTTTTACCAATCTATGATCCGTATGTAGATTATATGCTGTCTCGTGATCTTGATTCACCGATGACTAAACGTGAAACTGAAATACTTAATTTAGGGCTTGGTAATGATCAAACAAATAATTTTTTTTATATTGCACGCGATCATAAAGAACGTAGTGTACCAATTTTGGGTGGTCTATGGGGTGCAGCACCTGTTCGAGCTCGTAGTCTTTTACATGAAATTTTTCAAGTAATGCTCAATCCAGATATCGTTTATAAATATGATCGAGCGCGTGATCAAGATTTTCTATATGATTTCGTATGGCTAAAAGTTCAAAATCGTTCGTTGATATTTGATAGTGCCTATTGTGAAACATTCGGTGGTCAATCATTTCCTTTTCAACGTTCGGATAATTATTGTTTTCTTGGTTGTTACAGACCTTGTTGTACTCCTGCTGGAATAGATAAATCTAAGATACACGCCAGTATTTGTCCAAAAGCTTGTCGACCAAAGGAACATCAAGATTGGCAATATTGTTAAAAATAATATCTTCGATTTGTTTTTTGTTGAAATAGGTTTAACTTATTTTGTAGAGAGATTTCATTAAGCTAAAATAATAAATAACCGGTCTATCAAAGACAATGAACGCATGCCTTCACATCAGAACATAGAGAATCGATAGCAAGACAGCAGACAACGTTGCAAAACCGTTATACTCTCCCCTCGAGATTAAAAGATCCGAGTTTTGTATCATGTTTTTACTGTAAAAATCACCCTACTCGTATATGGCATTTTTCAAGACGTTTGACTCTCAAGAGGTCTTCTAATATGGGAGAGTGTGTTTCATTGGCTGTTCATGATATGATATGTTCTGCTTTCGTTTCCGCATCTTTTCAGTTCTAGTTCTTCTCTTAGTCTAGTTTAGTCTTGTTGACTTATTTTGATTCTCGTCTTGATTTGAATAAAGTAACTATAAGTTTTACAGGAAGATTTACTCTATATTCATACTAGTCAATATTAAAACATGATTTTTTTAAAAATCATACGGCAGCCTTCATTGAAGTTGTACCTATATCAATTTGATATTATGCATGAATAGTTACATAAAAGCGTATAAAATTAACCGTTACTAAATAGTCGTAAACATATAGAAAACAATGTTCTGTATAATAACTTTCTCCTGATATAGAGTCCGTTGAGGGAATTCTGATGAGAAATTATAATTTTCGTTTTATTTTACTTCGTCCGTACGTATTTGAAGTGATGAAGATATGATTCCTTTATCATAGATAGAGTAAGAAGGTATCTCTATCTAATGACAATTGTCATTTGATACAGACACCTTGCTCTATCTATGATAAAGGATTCATATCTCCATCATTTCAAATAAGAAAGAACGAAGTAAAAGAAAACGAAAATTTTAATTTCTGATCAAAATTCTCCATACGGACTCTATCGTTACTTTTAGTGAAATAACTAAAACCAAATTTATACAAGTAAAAATGGCCAATTGTTATAAATGTATGACTGGCCGAAAGATTATTCATTTATTAAAGTTCTTCATTGCTGTAACTGCAGCTTCAAGTTTAATTAGCTATTTTGTATATGAATATCAAAAAAAATATTCATTTGAAAGTATTATAACAACTACCATTAGTAGTTATCGAAGATTTGATGAAATGTTCGATATTAATAATACACTAAAATATAGTAATTATACTTATGAATTCTTCTCACAATGGACTCAAACTCTGTGTAGTGAAAGATCATCTCGACGTGGACCACATCAAAAGATTATAGCGATTTCAGTTTATGGGACAGCATCGAAATTTACTGATAATTCCATGTTTGCATGGAATACAACAATAATGCCTTTTTTAAAACAACTCACGCAAGAAGTCAATGATCTACTTCCATCATGGGTTATACGAATGTACACAGATTATGTTGGTAGTACAGTAGAACAACGAGAACTTATCAAGACGTACGCAAATGTTGATGTTTGTGATATGAATAATCTACCAATATTTGGTTCATTATTATTAAGTTATATGCCCGGAAAAACGTGGCGATTTTTACCAGTTTTAGATCCATATGTTGATTACACATTATCACGTGATCTTGATTCACCAATAATTCGACGTGAAACTGAAACACTTGATCTATGGCTATCAAGTGAACATGAAAATAATTTCTTTTATATTGCACGTGATCATCCACTGCATGATATATATATTCTCGGTGGTTTGTGGGGTGCAGCACCAGTTCGAGCTCGCCGTGTTCTATCAAATATATTTCTACCGATATTAACACCAACAGTAGCTCGTCAATATACAGGTGCTGGTGATCAACAATTTCTTGGCGATTTTGTACGCAAGCATATTATGAATAATTCATTGATATTTGATAGTTTTCATTGCGCAAGAATGAATGGTCGACCGTTTCTTTCACAACGTTTAAATATTTATTGTTTTCTTGGTTGTATTAGGCCATGTTGCGAAAATATAACGTTGTCACGCGATGCATCACATGTTTCATCTTGTCCATTACAGTGCCGACCATTAGAACATCAAACTTGGGAATTCTGTTGACCTTTGTAAAAATATGTCTTTAATTTTGTTAGAAAATATACGAATAGTTTTAAATAAAAAACAATAATTGTGAAGACATCTCTAATGTGAATATTCCCTTTTTCTTTATTTGACGATATTGGGTGCGTTAGAGTATCTGAATGATTATAAAGCGAATCAAAATCGAAATATCAGAAATGGTTCGTTCAACAATGTTCTTATGGCATGCTGATTTCTGGTACATCAAGATTGGAAATAATGTTTAAAACAATATTTTTGGTTTTTTTTGTTGAAATATAGTTAAATTATTTTTAGAGAAATTTCATTAAGCTATCACATAGCAGAAGATAACAGTGCAAAACCGTTAGACTCGTCCTCTTGAGATTAAAAGATCCGAATTTTGTATCATGTTTTTACTGCAAAAATCGCCCTACTCGTTATGACATTTTTCAAGACGTTTGGCTCTCAAGAGGTTTTCTAATATGCGAGAGGTGTACTCCGCATTCATATTCGTGAATACGAAAAATTATACGCAAGCCTTCACTAAAATTGCGTCGACAACAAACTAACGTTATGCGTGAATGATCACCATTGCACAACAATGAATGGTCGACCATTTCTTTCACAACATTTAGATATTTATTATTTTCTTGGTTGTCTTAGGCCGTGTTGCGAAAATATAGTGATGCCAAGTTATATACCATTTGTTTCACCTTGTCCATTACGATGCCGACCATTATGACATCAGACTTGGGAATTTTGTTGACCTTTGTAAAAATATGTCTTTAATCTTGTTAGAAAATATACGAATAGTTTTAAATGAAACTGAATAAATTTGTTGCTATGAGCCAAGAAAATAAACTACAGTCAAACTTCTCTGAGTGAACATCTTTCTAATGTGAATATGTTCTTTTGATACCATTCTGCTTTTCTTTATTTGATAATATTAAGTGCCTTAGAGTATGTTAATGTCAAAAATGTTTCGTTCAAATCGTGAAATGATAGTTCAGAAATAATTTAAAATAAAAGCACACTTTATCATAAATTTGTTTCGTTATATCAAGCTGATCATATGTCACCTTTCGATACTGTTCACATTAGAGAGTGAAATAGACCTTATCGCTTCACCCTATTCGTTGATTTTGTACGAAACATCATATTCATACTTTGTCGTCGTTGATGTTTCGTTTTCATCTATGATATAATTTAATAGGGATAAATAACATATGAGGCGTAACTACATTCGACGGCGAAGATCATTTAGTTTTCGTCCAACGAAATATTTATTCTTTTTGATTATTCTTAGCATTTCAATTTTTCATGTAATAAATCTATTTGGATATGGCCAATCAAATAAATTCCACACACTTCAACCTTCTATTAAACATGTTCACAAAGGACCAGAAACACCGTCTGTACAAACACTATTAAGAGTTTGGAATCTTGTAAAACGTCGTTTTAATTATACTTATGACATATTTAGTCAATGGAATCAAACATTATGTAGTATTCAATCACAAAAACGTGGACCAAATCAAAAAGTGATTTCTGTTTCTGTCTATGGAACGACATCGAAATTTACGAATAATGCAATGTTTGCATGGAATACAACTATAATGCCTTATCTAGCAGCATTAAGTCAAGAAGTGGATGATTTACTACCTTCGTGGATCATACGAATGTATACGGATTATGTTGGTAGTACATTAGAACAACGAGAACTTATCAATACGTATGCAAATGTCGATATTTGTAATGTAAATGATATGCCAATGTTTGGTTCATCATTAGTAAATTATATGCCGGGTAAAATGTGGCGATTTTTGCCAGTCTTTGATTCGTATGTTGATTATATCGTATCTCATGATCTCGATTCACCAATGACAAAACGACAAGCTGTAACACTGGATCTTTTGTTATGAAGTGAACATGAAAATAATTTCTTTTATATTGCACGTGATCATCCACTGCATAATATATATATTCTCGGCGGTTTGTGGGGTGCAGCACCTGGTCGAGCTCGTCAAAAGTTATACGATTTATTTCGACCAATGCTTATGGAAAGAGTTTCGAAATTATGTGTAGCTAGTGGTGATCAACCATTTTTATCAGCATTTGTATATAACAATGTAACAAATAATTCATTAATCTTCGATAGTTACAATTGTAAAAAACTTGGTGGTCGACCATTTTTATCACAACGAACCAATATTCGATGTTTTCTTGGTTGCTTTAGACCATGTTGTAGTGATCAATCGACGAATAAAACTGATGTCTTCGTGAAAATATGCCCATTGGAGTGTCGACCGAAAGATCATCAGAATTGGTCACGTTGTTAGCTGATCCTATGAACACGAGTGTTTTGCATAAATATATTTATTCTGTTGGAAAAGAACGAACGCGTCGTATTCTTTTCCTATCCTTTCTACTGAATAACCTCTCTGGTAAATAGAAGTGGAAAGAATCAATTAATTGTCGTATGATTTACAAATTTCTCTATAGAATAAATAGATCTTACGATGTAAGCAATTCTTCGTGAGATTAAATGATTAATTTCATATTCTTAGTCACTCATTTCATATCCTCAAGGCATTCTCAACTATTCTCATATATTAATACGTACTGAATAACCTTCGAATGTTCTCTCTGAGACTATTCATAAGTGTAAACAACTATTATTTACCCTCCGAACCATTCCTATTTCCGGCTCTTCAATATTAGATTATCGATATTTTCTAATTGAGTTATGTATTTCTCCAATAGGACAAAAAACAAAGAAAACGCTCGCGTACACACACATGTTATATCGTAGAAGAAATAAAGCACATTGAGAAAAGAGTAGATATTTTCAGCTGAATTAGAGATAAACGAAGACGAAAAAGAGCAAATGTTTTACCAAAAAAAAGAACAAAGAAACGAAATTTTTTTTTCATTGATTGCTAAACAACAAATAAAACAAAAGATAGAGAGAGAGAGAGCAGTTTATAAGCTAAGAAAAATTTAGCTTAACAATTGTACAAAAGTTTATGTTTTTTGTTGCATTTAATTAATGACAGTAAACGAATGACCCTAGAAAAAGAAAAATATAATATTTATCGAAATTCTTTCAAATTCTATTTTACCATCCAATGTGCAACGAGCATAGCAGCGAGAAAACTTAAGAATTGAGCGATACCCATAACGGTAAATGAATATCCTGTTGCATTTTTAATACCGATAAATGTATAAAGTGCAGCAGCAATGAGAACACCGCTTGAGAAAAGTAAAATGACAGATACAATGCCAGCAAGACGAGCCAAATTATTGCCAGCATCGGATTTTTGACGTGCTAATCCACTAAAAACTGCCAAGAGTGCACCAACACCAATAGCAATAACAGCCTAGAAGTCAAATATTCGATTTAGAAAAAGGAAATTTTCGAATGATCTGCTTTTTTTTTCTTACAGCAAGAGCAATAGCAGCTGTACGTCCACCATCAGTTCGTATGCAAATACCTAATGGGCATTTTTGCCAAAGACCTATTTTATAAAAAAAAAATAGAACAAATCAAAGTTTTCATTTCGTATAGAATCAAATTTGTTTTACCTTCATGACCAGCAGCATTTGAAAACCAATAAGTAGTTGAAACACCAATGATACCTAATACGAGTGCGCCAATAGCAACAGCTGCACCAATAAATGGAAAAACTCGAAGAGCAGTCATGATTATTTGAATTGAATTTGTTTGCGAATAAATCTGAAAGTAGATGCTGACCGTTGTCGAATAACGATTTATGAAAAATGATTCCACAACATTCTTCTTTTTGACTAAAATGTAGAAAATAAGAGAAGCATAGGAAAGAGAGATAGAGAGAGAATCATAGAGAGAGAGAGAGAAGACGAAGACGACGACGAAGAGAATGATAATATGGAGTAAAGAAAAAAAATATGAATCGTCCAGTTCGAGAAGATAGTTAGCTATCGTTATTAGTGCACATGTAAACTTATTTGCGCATCTTATTTTTTCTTCTTCTTTTTCTTCTCTCCGTCTATTCTGATGCCATTGTGAAAGTGATTCACAATAGCATCAACATATGCCTAGGGTTCATCATTAAAACGAATCTATAACAAATGTGAAAAGAAGAAGAAGAAAAAAAACGATTTAGGTGTTTTTCTTCTGTTGCTTGCTATGGGAATTAAAAAAACATGTTCGTCTATTTCTTCATATTTTATGATTGATACTATCGTCTTAAACCTGACAGAATATCTATGAATGATCAATGTCAAAAGATATTATGATTATATTCTGGCATGAAAAGGGAAAGCAAGTTCTTCGAAATAAAATAAGGATACGATGTATTCGATAGAAATTCGATCGGTCTATTCGTATAACTATATAAGAGAATGAGAGATCTTTGTGTATTCATTTTCACTAACGTATGTTTTAACTTTCAATACGATTAGTAATCAAATTATATTCAAGATACGTATCTTTAAATAGGAACAACCAGTGAAATTCAATATTCAATCTACAGTCGATCTCTTTCTATCTTGTTGTCTTGTGCTCTTGTTCTTATTTCCAGAAGCATCATGATGCTATCAAGTCGAGTACTTTACAAATAAATCAAAACAATATATTTGTCTTCAAACACAATTCAACTCGATATAATTATCTACATTGTGATACGAAATATGTTTATCAACTATTCTCGTTTAATTAAAATGAATTTCTCATTAATATTCAACTCATATATATATATAATATAGCTATATGTCTAGATTTGTTTCATTCCCTACAGATTTTACATAGGAATAAATTGCATACACAACAGCAGCAAAAAGAAGAAGTCATGGAGTGAGCAAAATCATCATTCTCGATTGACATTTGTTATCATTAGCAGTTCATTTGCTTTTTGATTCTCATCATTTGATGCATATAGTTTAGTTACAAAGAATGAATGAACGTTTGTTCCTAATCAATCAGTCTATCGACAGGCACTTGTCTTGTTAGCTTTTGCGTTCAATTTTTCTTTGAACAAAATATCATCGATCATCTTCGATCTTTTGATTATTTTTCTAACAAAAGAAAATCTAATGATGATCATCTATTTGACTGACAAGTGAATGATTACGAACGATTTTTGTCTCGTTTCTTTTTTTATACAAAATATCTTGTCTTGTTTATTTTTTTGGAACAAAAAAAAAGAGAGATCACATACATATACAAATATCGTCTTTCGAAATACAGATGCAACTGTTTTGTCTCAATCAATTCATTGCGATAGAGTATCATGAAATTCGATAGATTCATTCGAAATATTTCCATTAAATCGAACTGTTTGCTGAAGAAGACATTGAGCTTGTTCGAGTGTAAACAATGCACTACGTGTTCGTTGAAATGAACGTATATCCGTGTCTTCATTGGAAATATTCTGTGCTGGTGATGATTGATGTGATGTTTGCATTTGTTGTTTCAACCAGGTTATAGCTGATTCCCATTGAATAGCTGTCGAAGAAAAATAATCTTTACAAGCGTTACTTCTTCAAAAAAAAGAGAATAGAGAAAAATAAAATATCGATAATTAATTGTTTCTATAAAACGTACTGATTTGCTAGGTTAATAAGATATTTAACTGTTTGATATGCACGTCGTTGATCAGTTTCAATGCATGTTCGAATCAATAAATAAAGTCCATTGGACTGACTAGTGCCTTCGAATATGAATTGAAGACGTTTGTTTTGAAATGAATTATCAATTAACTAAAACATTTCATCAAAACATTTCCTTCTTTTGAAAGAAAAATTTCGATTTACTAACCAAAATATGATTTAAAAGTTTGAATAATGATTTCAAATCATTGGTATGTGCTTGTGAAATCGCTTGTAGAATTACATGAATCATACTTTCAGCAAATTCATCATTCGTTCGAACGAGATTTTCAATTAATTCTAAAGTATGTGCCAATCGTGTTGTTGGTATTTCTTGAAAAGCATAACAAAGTTCTCGAATATATCGATTAAACCATGATTCACGTAAGAGATCATTTTCATGTTTTGAATATGAATATAAAATTAAAATCGAAATCATTTCATGTAGAACACCGAATTCTTTGGCTTGACTCGAATTCCATCGTCTTGTTTCAAGATTTTCATCGAGTAATACTAATCTTAAACGTGTTAACGTATTCAATTTAACTAAATATTCGATTGATAATGGATTTAAATTCAAATAGAAATAAATCAATTGAAAATACGCTTGTGATTGTTTGATTTGTTCGATAACATTCTTATCTAAGAGATCGATTAATTGTTCGACAAATCGATTTACATTTGAACTCGATTGTAGAAAAAATTGACAAATATCTTGAAAACATTCTCGAATATCTTCACAAGGACAATCGAGTAAATACATTTTCAATCGATTATCACCGAGCATTTCATAGAATATTTCACAGGCTGAATTTGATTTTTGAAAAAGTTTACCAATTAAATCCAACCATTGTGTTAAATTATCGCGTCGTAAACGACGATGTGTTCGAAAATGTGTATAGAAAAGAAATTGAAATATTAATTTCGTTGCATATTCAATTGACATCGAATCTGTATTCGTTTTTTCATTTAAACATAAACTAACAAGATGTAAAAGAAATTGATAATAATCCTCACAGTAAGTATCACGATTTTTGACGAATTCTAAATTTTCATCTTTGACACACGCGAGAACTTTCGATGATATTAAAGATTTTTTATTTTCAAATAAATGATTATGTTCACTTTGAACAACGAGATCGGCTAATTGTGATAATGAATCACGTTGATTCGAATGTCGAAATGTTGAATTTCGTCGTTGAAAACGATTCATCAATGGTGATGACGGTGGTGGAAGTAATCGACTCGGTTCAATACATTGATAGATTAACATATAGGCGTTCCAAAAACGTGTTCGTTCATCCGATGATGAATCTTTTTGTGAACGAAATGTACCACCAAAACATTCATCTTCGAGCATTTGCTCGTTGAAATCAATTTCATCAACTGATGTATCATTAAAACGATACCAACGATTCGTTCGTGAACGTGTTTCTTTGATAAATGAATAATAATGTCCGGCATTAGCTTGACCCGAATGAACAATAATACCGATAAGTTCATAGTTTATTGTTGGATTAGCATTAGCTGATGATGATGTACGTGAAAGAGGCTTTTTCTCGTTCGTTATTAAATCTTCATGTCCAACGAATGTTTCATGTTTATTTACACTTTCAACTGTATACGGTTCCATATTTAAAACAAATGGAAATTGAAAATAATCATCGAATTTCAATGCACGATTATTTTCCCAATCGAAACCGAATCGTTTCATTTGAATACATAATAATGGTGGCAATTTTTTAATACATAAACGTTTAATAGTTGTTCGTTTTTCTTGACATTTAGCACAGAAATATGCGTTTGTACCATCGAGTAATTCACCTTTAACGAATTGATTCAACGATTCATTTAATGAATGAACTTTAATTGGTAAATTTAAAGCCATAAATCTTTCTTCGCCTTCATATCGATGATGACAACCATCGATGCAAATCATTTGATTAGCGAATATACCTTCGAATTGTTTATGAAAGATTTCATCTTGTTTAATACTTTTCAAATATTCATCGATTTGATCAGTTAATGATGTAAAAAAGTCGAATGCATCTTGTTGTTCACAAATATTGATTTCTTGTCCCCATAGACGAAATATTTTCCAAAGACCCTCGGGTGTATAATATTGCATTTGACTTTCGCGTAAATGTCCGAAAACTTGTTGAAGTTCAGCAAATAAATTTGTTTCATTCGATTGAAGATTTTCATCGTGAACATTGAGAATATAATCGGATATTTGTGTTAACATGAATAATTGTTGTAGAATGGAATTCATATAACAAGTTGCACCGCCATTATATAAACCAACGAAACCACATGATGCACGTGGATTTACTTGTGGAAAATATTCCCATTCAGTTTGCTTTTCGAATAATGTTTGATGATGAAGATTGATGAGATCAGTAATAACAAGTTGAAAATTTGCTGAACTATTTCGAACTAATTCAACGAGAACATCGTAGGCAGCGAGACGACTTTCGTTTGTCGAACATTTCGGTTCGAAATCTGCATCGATTTCATTTGTTCGTTTCATAATCATACGTTTCGATGCTGGAAAAAGAAATTGATCGATTAATAAACGAATTAAATCCGAGCCAATTTCATTTTTATCAATTGTTTGACAAGTTAATAATGTTCGAAGAAATTTTAAATGACCAACAAAGAGAATATTATCAATTGTTTGCGATGAAGAAATTGTATAGGATGCTAACCAATTGATTTCATCGTTTAATAATTGTTTCGTATTGATTTGAAGTAAATTTTGATCTTGTTCACAAAGATTTTCTGTTAAATAACAACGTAAATCAAAATATTCCGTTGATTGTACGAGTAATTTTTGATTTGAACCTCGTGTACCTATCGATGATGTTGTCCATAGAGGTAAACGAGCTTTAATTAAAATTTGATGTATCAATAAACGTAGATCATATGAAGAAATTTCAATTTGACATAAACGTTTAATTGTTCTCAATGCACATTGACGAATTTGTCGTGATGTCGTACCAATAAGTATTTCCAAAAGAAAATCAGCAAAAAATGGTTGAATAAGAAATGTGGCGAAATATTCTGAACGTTTTTCGAAACAAAATGTTATAAGTTCAAGTATTTTCTCGGCTATTTCACTGTCTAATGGTAGAATTGAATTTGTTTTCACACAAATTCCATAGTGAACTTGATTATTCATTGGTGTTTCATTTGAACATGATGTTCGACTGAAAAGATTCTTATTTATTTGATCTAAGAGAATAAATCGATCGAATTTAATCTGTTCTTTAATCGATAAATTCTGTCCGTGTAATTGTAAATTTCCAGCTGCAGCTGCCCAACAAAGAAATGTCAATTGTTGAATTTGTTCGACGAATTTATCGAATTCTAAATGTTCAATCGTTGCTTGACTATCGATTTTATTTTCTTCACCACAAATTAAATATTGTAATAATTGTAAAATTAAAAGAATGATTTCTTCGCAAAGAACGTAAAGATAATGATTTTTATCTGTAAGATATTCATCAAACGAACGAAGTAAACGAAAGAGATGTTCGACGCCTGAATATTTCAAAAAATCTAGTCGAAATGTTTTCGAACTTTGCTGAATACCATTGTTTGTTGATAGAGGACGAATTTTACTCGTCAGAATTTCAAGATTATACAACATTTGTAATAAACTCGAATGTTGTCGATCGAATACATGTTCGATAGCTTGTTGAGGTTGTAACGAAATCGAACATTCCAAGTTTGTATCGTTCGATGAACGTCGTCGATTGGTTTGTTCAATTGAAATCATATCCAAATAATCGTGTATACGAATGTCAGATGGCATTAAATAAAAAAGATTTCGAATACGTTTATTAATTGATTGATTATTCAAATAGGATAATTTATAGAGAACATCGTAGAATTTCGAATTTTCACCTAACATATTCGATGGTGTCGAATGAGTTAGCTCATCATTGAGATTTGTATGATCAATTGTCGATGAACAACTCGAACTAATACGTTTCGGTTCGTAATGAACCGATTTTGTTGTTTGATTCGATGTATGTCCAAAGATTTTCAAATAGATCGTCGTACCAGGTGTTATATAAATTTCATACAAATATTTCGAATTCAATGATGAACTTAAAACTGTCGTATTTCTATCTTGATCATGATTGTATGGCAATGGATTTGTATTTTGTATTGATATATGTATATCTATCGAGAGAACTTTATAGAATTCAGCTAAACGTAATCGTAGCATTTCTAATGTATCATTCGAATGAACAGTTATGATATCATATGTATCAGAAATTTTGCCAAGATCACCGACAACGATTTGTATTTGATATTCAAGACTATGAAATGATGTTATATGTGCAGTTGGCGAATGTTCAGGTTCAACAATATGAATATATTCTTCGATAATCATAAGTAAACGTTCGAGTTTCTGTAACCATAATGAATATTCTAATGATTTACTAATTGTTAAATTTGCATTTGAACATAATTGTTCGCCTATATCTTTCAAAGATTTTGCTAAATCATCATTAATCTCTCGTACATTTGCATTTAACAGTCGACTTAAACGTGTATAGATTTCTTTAAGAAAATATTCGTATAATAATTGTCCATTGACTGAACGTGTTCGACTTGGTTGTTTGAAATAATATAAATTCAATAGAAATCTTGTTGCATCATTGGCAAGATTATCATCATTAACAGATAAGATGATATTCCATAATTCATCAATACCTTTACATTCGAGAATTTCCGTCTGGAAGAAAAACTCATTTTCGAACAAAACAAAAAGCAGATTCTTTTCATTTTACATTGATCGATGATGAAACATTCGATATATACGGACTATTTCGAGTTGGATTCTGCCGTTGAAGATGACAACGTTCGAAATATAATTTAAAACATTCATAACCTAGATTGATTCGCAGAGTTTCGTTTTTTTGATTAACAAAAAACTACGATCACAAACCTCGTGAAGATAATTCAATAGGATTTAGTTTCGAAACACGTTTTTCAAAAAGTGCAATTTGTGATTCACGTTCAATATCTTCGACACAATTTATAAACCAATTTAAACCTAATTCATGGTCAAATGAACTAACATGTTCATTGGTTATTAATGTATCCCAAAGTTCTTCGCTTCGTTTTAATAATAAAAATAAATGTCCTTTTTTCAATAGAAATGATAATAAATCTAAATGCGTTTGAATCGATTCTTCATGTGTATATCGTCCATCGACTAATGTATCAATTGTGACTTTGCCTTGTGTCTTATTCCAAACATCAAGTTGACATGTCGATAGACTTTGTATTAATGCTGAAACAACATCATGTTTATTAACTAATAATGAAACAAGATCTTGATCCGTTCGTTTATATGTATTTGGTGAATCGTAACGTAAAAGATCGTATAAATGTTTAATAGCCGGTACGAGCCAGCCTTTTTTACGATTGAGATCGGTCATACATTTAAGACAATAGTCACGTTTCAATCCATCGTACGATGAACGATTATCCGAGAAAATACGTAAATGTGAATAGAGTATATGATCAAGCATATTTCGACTAAGATGAGTTTCATGTGCCATATCCCAGAGAACTTCAAGAACTCGAGCAGCTGAATCTTTTTGACATTCACGACCGATTGAACCGAGTAGTTCAACGAGTTTTTCTTGTATAAGAACAGTTTCCGTTTTCCAAGACTAGACAAAAAATATTCAAAAAAGGACTTTTTCGTTCGAAAATTTAATTTTGATTTACTTGATAAATAAATTCAATGAGATAGTTCAATTGTTGAAGATTAAATTTCGCTGCTGCCGATGCGATCAATGTAAATAAATGATCGACAGCTACGGATGAACGAGCTCGCTAAATAATCAAACATTTTCTTTACGCAATTCTTTGGTGAATATCTACCTGCATTTTCCATATGGTTTCAATATCTTCTTTAGACATTTTTGGTCCAATAAAATCCAGTAAAATTCGAACTTTATCAACATATTGATTTTGATCAATATTTCCTATTTCCAATAGAAATCGACGTTTGAAATCGAATTATGTCGATTTTATCAATCGTACCTTCCAGTGCTTTTGAAAGAATTGATTTTCCAATAATCCATTCGGTGAGTAATTCTCGTCGAATTGATATTTTTGTTGTTGTTTGAACGTTCAATGTATAGACTTCGATCATTTTTGATAATTCTTTTAATGCATTCATTTTGGCATTGAAATTTGTTAGAGCAATCATTTTTAATAATAAATCCAAATGTAATTGTTCGATTACTTCTAAACGATTTGTCCAAGCAATCGAACAGATTTTTTTCAATGTTGCAATTAATTCAAAAATAGAATTTGTTGACTACAAAAAAAACGATATTCTCAAGAAAATTTAATTCGTTCGTTTGTTCAAAACGAACTTTCGCTTTGAAATCTTCATTTTTCAAATTTCGAATATATTCAATTGCTTGTTCGATATGTTCGTTAAATAGTTGTCTATATCGATCCAATATAAGATAATCCATGCAATTAACAAATGGTAAAAATAATGCATTATATTCCTTTGAAAAACAATAACAATAAGAAATTATTTTTCGACTGTAAAATGACGTCAAATATTTGCTTTTCTTACACGTGCTATGCGTGGTCTTTCACTGCGAAATTGTTCTTTTAAATGAATAATTCCATCTTTGTAAACAAATCGATTGACTAATTGACATAGCCAACCGTGTGTTTCATTTCGACTGTAAACAGAAAATGTTAATAATGATGGCGGAGTAGCAAGTGTTCGATCGCCTAATTGTTTATCATAGAGTGAACGATCGTAAGATTTCGATCGATGTTTTCGTTGAAAAACTGAGTCATGATCAAAAACAATGGCTAAGGTTTCAAGAAGTTTAACTGGTGTTGGAAAGGTGGATAAACGTGCAGCAACAAAATCAATAAGAAGTTCGAGCATTTCATAAACACCTTGTTGAACATCTATACCCCAATTATTGACATGATGTGTACATTGTAACTGAATGAATAAACAGAAATCTATCTTGCTAAATTTTCTTTTATTTTAGTTTACTTTTCGAAAAACTTCAGGTATTAAATCATCCATAAATCTAACACAGTGTTTATCCTTATCCGCAGTACCATCAAGAGCTAATTTAGTTGCAGAGAGCAGACACTGACCGAGTGGTTCTTCGCCTAAAGAAAAAAACTTCGAGATGCCTTTCGTTCTCTCTCTGTCACACAAGTGAAAACAAACGTTTATATGGTATTGCCCAATTATCTCCATATGCTTTCGTTTCCAACTCAATAAATGCTTCGGTTGTAAATGTTTGATAATCATTTGAAGTTGTCAATGACGAATCCTGTGTTGGAACCTTGAAAAAAAAAGAAACAATGAATCAATTATTCAATAGATATTTGTTTCACCGATGATTTCGTTTTGAATATGCTAGATAGAAATTTACTTTTAAGTCGCACCATAACGTGTCAGAGGACAGAGAAAAAAATAAATAAATAAAACATTTAAAAAAAAAACTGAGAAAACGAAGAAGAAGAAAGAAATCTGAAGTTTCTTTTCTTTTGCTTGTTTTCGTCTTTCGTTTCTTATCTTCCTCAACGTTTTTTTACTCTATTTGTCATGCTACAGTTTTTTTACCGTTTGCTGTTGTTGTTCGAGTAAATCTTGGGCTGATGAATTCATGAACGATGTACTTTCATTTGCTGTTAATTGAACATCATTTTCATACGCATTACAATAATTATAAC
>ERZ781399.626-NODE-626-length-39184-cov-4.728973_pt1 | contig 39184 bp, 37 predicted proteins | sample MGYA00511014_ERZ781399 | MGnify/ENA primary metagenome ERZ781399 (study PRJEB29847, sample SAMN06458254) | wastewater metagenome | isolation source: Wastewater bioreactor | place: South Africa: Cape Town | study: EMG produced TPA metagenomics assembly of the...
CTAGACACATTGTTGTTGTCATCTCTACTCTAGATGAATATTGATAGATAGTCTGCGAAGCGTTATTTAACTAGAAGAGTTAATTGAATAGTTTAGATCGATTCCTCTCGGCATTCAATATATATATATATATATCGATTGTTTTCGAATTCGATTAAAAATATTGTTATGAGCTAAGGGAAAAAAAGAATGATAATTTCGTTTTATTTCTGATTTGTTCTTGTTAATGGGACCTAATGTCAATAAAGTCGATGACGAGAAGACGCGAAGGAAAAAGAAGAAGAAAAAGAAAGCATTTTCTAGTAGTGATTTAAGTCAACATTGTCGTGCTTCATCGAATAGGATAGTTAAGAAATGTAATATAGTCATTGTCTCATCTCTTAACATCGTCGAACGCTCGAGCATTTTTCAGATGATTAGACTAAACCGATTATTCTGATTGTGGATAGATGTGTGAGTATGTGTACGTAAAAAAATTTTTTCTTTTGCTTTTTCTGACGAATGGAAAAAAGAAGCAGAAGGAGAGAGAGAGAGAGAAGTGGAAAATAAGCAGTAGCAGAAGAAGAACGAGGAATAACCGAACTATTCTTCTTTAATAAATATAAATTTCTCTCTTTTTTTTGTTATTTATTTTTGGAATGTCGTTTGTTGTTATTGTCAGAAATGAGAGTTGTCGTATATAATTGAAAATTCAATGATATCCTTCAATGACTTTACATGTTCGAACGCGTGTCGAGTGAGAAAACTAATCTTACTTGACTTTGAATTAATCGTTTTCGATATGTTTAAGATTAGCAACTCATCATTGTCTCTTTGTTTTGTTCGATTCTATTCAACAGTCAAAATCAGGTAGACATCTATCAATCATCTTTAAATCCACATTAGACTTTCTTTCCTTGGAAAGCGAAAAAGAAAAAAAGTTCATTATCTTTCACTTAATCAAACAAGTTTTTCTCGCTAATGACTCTTAAGTTTCGAGTTTGTTTTAAAATAGAGAAAAAGGAAAAGAACATCTTGTTCAATTAGTTTTCTTTCTCTTGGTTTTTCTTGTTTATAAGAATACATATTGCGTGAGAAACTCGTCAAAGCTCGATTCAACAAGCACTAATAAAAAGGAAATGATAAGAAAAAAAAGCTCGCTTCTCTCACTCGCTCGTCGTTTTCTATTTCTTTCGTCTAGCTTTTTTTTTATTCTTATTATTGATAAAAAAATTATTTAAACATTACATTAGCAGAAATTCAAGAAAACGAATTGTTTCTTTCGATTCAGATTAAAATGAGATAAATCTCGTTAGTTTTCGGTTTCTTCACATGGTGTTTAATGACGAAATTAGCTGTCTATCTGCTAATATTCTTCAGTTTGATTTTTCTTTGCTATGCAACGAAAAATCCCATTGGAGACCGACGATTTCGCCGATCGAATCCGAAACCTAATGTCACAATCTTAATGATGTTTCCTGATATCGATTCATTCATACCAAATTTAAAATCTTTACTCATTGTTTATGAATACATTGTTCATCGATATCAGATCTCCAATTGGGTTAATATCAATCTTCAAGTACAAGATTCGAAATGTTCGATATCATTAGCACCACATATGCTTGTCAAAACAATGCTTTCGAATATTCCGAATGTTGTTTTCGGACCGTTTTGTGGTAGAGAAAACACGACGACACAATTCTTATTCTTTTTCAAATGATGAACTTTGACGTTTTTAGATCTTGCTGTTGCTCCCGTTGCACGTTTATTACATTTTCAAAATATTCCACTGATAACAATGGGCGCCGTTTCGAATGAATTTACTCTTCATCGACAAACAATGTATTCAACATTATTTCGATTTGGTTATCGAACTGATGAACTTGGTAAGAGAAATTAAGAGGATCCTTCTTTCGATTCCGATCGACACTCGACATCCGGAAAGAGAGAGAGAGAGAGAGAGAGAGAGAGAGAGAGAAAAATATTCAGCCATGATTGACTCTTTAGATCTTCAGATTTCTTTCTTCTCTCGCGTTTTTTTTGTTTGATTCAATTGTTCAGAAAACTTACTCAATAGATAATCGATTTTCTTTTTTTTCTTTTTCGCCGTCGAGTTGTTTGATTAAACATCGAACAATTTATTTATAGTTCAATTGATTATTTCTTATAAATAAAGTACAATACATTAGGGAAATGAATGAAAACATCGAACCGATGCCATGTGTTACACGTTTTTAAAGCAGAGAGAGAGGAAAAAAACGTGTTATTCGAAGCGTTGAATACGTGTAATATGAGAAAATAAAAAAACGCTGAGAATCGTTTTTTTTATGTGTGTGTTTCAATCTAGTAATTGAATGTTAATCATATTAGTTGCATGTCTTCAAGGCAGAGATTCGAGAGATAGGATACAATGATTAAGTTTGATGAAATCGAAAAACAAAAGAATTTTTTGTGATCTTTTGTCTGCATATCTAGGTGCATTGCTAGTCAAATTATTTCAATATTACAAATGGTCATTTGTTAAATTTCTCTACGAAGACAATCCGAAACCTTGGCATGAATGTCAAGTTCTTTTACGGCCTATTGCTCATACATTTGCATCACATCAAATACGTTCGGATAATCGAAAAGTGACAAATCATGATATCAACGATAAATTTCGATCGATTTTTCAAGAATTTATTAGTAATAACGCATCAGGTACATAGCAGATTGTGCGAAAAGAATTCATTTATCGAATGATTTTCCTTGCTGCACGTGTTTAGTTTCATTATGGTGTGTTAATCCGAGAACATTTCGTTCGGCTATTCTTCAAGCTCATCAATACGGATTTGTCAATGGCGAATATGTTTTTATCTATCTCGATACAGTCTTAACTCAAGAAAAGTAATTTCTAATTAGAAGCATTCGAGCAGAGAACGGCCAAGATCGATATCGACTTTGTTGTTTTTCGTTTTAGTACGGATGAGAAAAGTTTAGCGGTGAGACGACCTTGGCTCGACCCAGACGAAGCAAATAATCAAACGAATGAAAACGCTCGTCGAGCTTTTGAAACCGTTCTGTTCATTCGACAGCGTTTGTATACTGGTCAACGTTTCCGAAATTTTGCTGCCAGTGTCGTTAAATTTGCTCGAGAAACCAATCGAACAAATCAATTAATTCACGAAACAGTAAGAACAACTGAAGTTTGACTTTTTTTTATTTATCAAAAAAAAATAAAAATAAAATAAAATGATAATAAATTCTATAGAATTCATCTATTAGAGTGAGTAGGTGAATGGATATTCTTTTTTTTTCATTGCTGATTCTCTTTCTTTGATGGGCATGTTCTTTGTCTTTGCATGATTTATGAAAACACTCTTCTTCTTCTTCTTCTTCTCGATGAGCAAGTGATGAGTTTTTCGAATAGAAAACTAATTGAATTTCGTATTTAGATCGGAACCGATGAAACGAATTTCTACGATGCCGTGGTGACTTATTTCAAAGCATTGAAAACACATTTTTCGACGATTGATTTTCAATCGTATCAAGGCAAAACATTTCCACCGTTGGATGCCAAACGATTTCAAACGATGATCTGCGGTCGAACAATCGAAGGAGCAAATAAAAACATCACAATGAACGATATTTGCGATCGAGTTGATATCGGATATTCATTTTATGATATGGATCCCGATACCGGAGAATTCGAAGCTGTTGTTGCATATCCAGCTGAACCATTTTCTACCGAAAATAAAAATCTACAATGGTTGAATGAATCACGTTTGATTTATTTTATTGATAAAAATTCAACATCGATTCCCGATACACCTCGATGTGGATTTAATCGCCTCAAATGTCCTGAAAAGAGTTGGTTTCTTCTTGTTTTTTGTTTTTATTTATTTCGAATTTCATTCATTGAATGATTTAGCTTTAATTCCAATATGGGGTTGGATTATTATTAGTCTCTCGTCAATAATCGTTCTTCTTTTAATTGTTGGTTTTGTTCTCTATCGGTAACCGCAAAAAAAGCATGAAAACAAAATAAATTTATAAGTACTTTTTGATAATCTAGACGTGCGAAATTCGAAGCTGAATTAAAAGCAATGCAATGGTTAATTAAATGGGAAGAATTAACAACTCAAACATTATTACAGCATCGTGTTACGACACCTTCATTTCATAAATTATCACTTTCACAAAATGTAAAATATATATTTTTAATAAAAAATATGTAACATATTCGTTTCTATTTTTAGGAATTAACAGAACAAAAATCTGTAAAAAAACAAAGAGTTTTTTTTTCTTTATTATCAAAAGTCAATTTCCTCATTTGTAGAGACATTCGATTTCAAGTCATCATTCCGATGATAGTGAACTCGATGGCGAAAATAAACAAACATTTACTAAAACAGCGTTTTATAAAGTACGGAAAACATTTCAAAAATTCAAAATTTATTTGATTTTTTTAGTCATCGGTTGTGGCACTCAAACGTTTTTACAAAGCTAAAGTCGAAACAACACGTGCCTTACAATTAGAAGTTAAAGCAGTCCGTATTTCAAATTTGAATCTCATAATTAACTGATTATGCCACCGTTTCTTTTCTAAGGTTCAAGATCTCATTCACGATCACGTTGCTCGTTTTATCGGCATTTGTATCGATCCTAAACATCAATACATCGTAACTGAATATTGTCCAAAAGGTAGTTTACAAGATATCCTTCAAAATGAAGAAATCAAATTGGACACCATGTTTAAACAATCGATTATGCACGATATTGTTAAAGTAAAAGATTGTCAAAAGAAAACGAATAATTGTTTCATTTGTGATTGCTCATCAGGGAATGCAATATCTTCACAATAGTCAAATAGGTTCACATGGAAATTTAAAGAGTTCAAATTGTATTGTTGATAGTCGATTTATTTGTAAAATAACTGATTTCGGTTTGCCAACATTAAGACATAAACCTTTGCCAACAACAGACGAAGAAAAAGATGAAAAATATTATAAAAGTATTTACTCTTGGTTTTTTCCTATTTTGAATTCGACTGTATTTGTGTTTGAAGATCGTCTTTGGATTGCACCTGAGCTACTGCGCGATGCAAATCCACCGGTAGCCGGTACACCTAAAGGTGATGTTTACAGCTATGGAATTATTCTTCAGGAAATACAATTACGTAATGGTCCGTTTTATTTACGAGACTTAGAATTAACATCGAAAGGTGAATTTACGGAAATAAAGAATTGAATTTGTGAAATTTGATTTGAATAGAAATTGTCGAAAGTGTGAAATCAGGAAGTTTACTTCGGCCGACAATTGAACTAGGAGAATGTACGAGTGAAATCGAGCAATTAATGAAACGTTGTTGGCTAGAAGATCCGACTGAACGTCCTGATTTTGCTGATATTCGACAGATTATGAGACGAATCAATAAGTAATCGATTGACATTGAATTCTTCACATTTTCTGATCTTTTTCGATTCATAGAGATGAAAGTGGAAATATTTTAGACAATCTACTTAAACGAATGGAACAATATGCAAATAATCTTGAAGTTTGTCACACACTCAAAACGAGACAATTTAATTAAATTTTTAAAAACTTTTCTTAGGGTCTCGTCGAAGAACGCACAGGTGATTATTTAGCCGAAAAGAAAAAGGCCGAAGCACTTCTCTATCAATTACTTCCTGCGTAGGAGTTTCATTTTTATTCGTTAATTAATTTGAATGAATATCATCTCATTTTTTAGAACGGTCGCCTCGGAGTTAATGACAGGTCGACCTGTTACTGCTGAAACATTCGAAAGTGTGACCATTTACTTTTCTGACATTGTTGGTTTCACTTCATTATCATCGGAAAGTACGCCATTGCAAGTCGTTGACCTTCTAAATGATCTTTATTCTGTCTTCGACGGTGTTTCCGAAAACTATGATGTTTATAAGGTCGAAACAATCGGCGATGCTTATGTAAATTTACAAAACAAGTCAACTTGTTCGAATTGTATTTTGTCAATTTCTAGATGGTCGTGTCCGGTCTTCCAAAACGAAATGGCGATTTACATGCAAGAGAAATAGCTCGTTTGTCATTAGCTTTACTCAATGCTGTACTCAACTTTCGTATTCGACATCGACCAGATAAGAAATTACTCTTACGTATCGGCATGCATTCGGGCCCATGTGTAGCCGGAGTTGTTGGACTACGAATGCCGAGATATTGTTTGTTCGGTGATACAGTTCGTTCGATTTGCTTTTAAAATTCATTGAGAAAAACGAAATGATTCGTTTCGTGCGTTTAGGTTAACACAGCATCTCGAATGGAATCCAACGGCAAAGCGTTACGTATTCACGTATCATCAAGTACGAGAGATATTTTAGAACGATTCGGCACTTTTGAACTTAAATTACGCGGAGACATTGAAATGAAGGTTCGTTTCGAAAAGAGAACTTCAGCTGAATGAATATATCTCATTTAGGGTAAAGGCAAACAACGAACATACTGGTTACTTGGCGAGCAAGGAGGGTTAAGTGCACTTCATAATTTGCTTAATTGGGGAGACGACGCCGTTGATGAACATTAATGAAAAATTTCGATATTCTTCAGAATTTTTTCTTCTTCTTCTTCTTCTTTACATGAATGATAAAAAAAGATTATAAGTTTTCTTAGTTGAAGAGCAACGTTTTTATTTTTCACAATTATGATTCTTTTCTTTCTTTTTTTTTCTTCAAATTAAAAAATAAACAACGAAATTTCAATTAATTATCTCGTTTTTAATTGAGTATATATTTATTCTCAGAATTTTTCGTATCCTATCATTAAAACGATACTAAAGAGACATTCAGATAAATAATTTAATGCCCTGTAAGGACAAAAGTATGTCCTCTTGAGTTTAAATTAACCTGAAAAATGAATTTATTATGGAAATATTCTTTAGGGAAAACGTTGAGAATACATTCTTCAATTAAAATTATAAGCAAATAAATCGACCGATTAGAATAGGATTATTTTTTGATTATATTCTGCTATGTAATATTGCTTTGCTACTTTTTTTTCTTCTGTTGAATCGTCTAGTGTTCAAAATAAAGATTAAACTGTATGAAAATGTAAATGTTATTTCGGTATTAATATGCATGAATATCGAATTAATCTTGAGAGAGTTCTATTTTCATCGGGGGGATTTGATCCGTTGATGACGATAGAGAAAAAAAACAAAAAAAAAGAAAGAAATTATCTGATACAAATGTCAAGGCATTCGACGATGTTAATAAGAAAAAGAAAGCAAAAGGAATAGGTGGATGATTGACAAGTAATGTTTTGATTTTCTCAAGAAAAAAATATGTCTGGCATCAGTTGTTGATCGAAAACAATTTTGATTTCGAATGACAAACAAGTTGATCTGTCATGTTTCTCACATGCTGTCTCGTTATTTGTTTATTCGTCAATAAATGGTATCAACTGGCTAGAGAAAGAAAAGCTTTGACAAGTTTGTCTTTTTGTCTCAGGAAGTTATTCGAAGAAAAAAAAAGGTAGAAAGAGGAATAGAATATGAGAAAAAAACCGGCAACATTATTTTCTTTTCCCCTGTTTTTTTCTTTCTTTTTCGAAGAAGATGAAGAAATCTTCTTTTATTAATGAATGTCGAGTTATTTGCAAAGATTTCATTGAGCTAGACAATTTCATATTTTTAAGTACAGTCTGACAATATCATTCGGAAATCATTTTTGCTGATTACTTCTCTCTTCTATAGAATAGATCGGCTTTCTTCTCTTTGTCTATCATTCTCATATCGAAAATTTCTACTTTTTATTTCCTGATTTTTAGACAATTTCAGAAATAGATGCAAAGAATATGATGATTTCGTACTTTTATTAATTTTATAATCATTATTGACGACAAAAATATGAAAGATAAAATCTTTTTCGAAAGCATTCAAATGATCTTTGGAATTTATTTAATTCCAATTGTTTGTATTCCTGGTTTAATTGGTAATATTCTCTGCATGATTGTTTTTATAACAAACAGCATGCAGCGATTTTTAACAACGCAATTTCTTCTATTTCTTGCCATATCTGATACGATTAAATTATCGAATGATTTACTCTATTCATTCGTTTTAATCATTCAACTGTTTAATCCGTATCTAGGCAAAAAAATCTTCCTCAAACTTTACCGGTCGTGCCATTATATCAATGCTGTGTCGACGTTTTGTACGGCTTGGTTTACGTTAACGGTTGCTATTGAAAGGTGAGTTTGAGATCGAAGGAAAAATGGTGAAATAGAATTTGATTTTTTGTTTGAATTTAGATATATTTTATGTGGTACGAATTGTCAAGCTCGAATGAATATTCAGAAAAATTTTCGACAAATCTGTTATCTGATTATTTTCTTTTCACTTCTCATGGCTTTGCCAGTCTCATTTCGATATGAAATAGCTCCGATGATATCCAATGAAATCCTAATGAATTCAACATCATCGTTAATTCGTTTATCGAAATTTGGTAGTTCTCGATATTTTCGTTTATATTCAATATTCTTCGATCTTATCCGAGCAGTTATTCCTTCGTTAGCTTTATTTTACCTAAATACGCGTATAGTCTATTATATTTCGCAGAAAAAATCCTCAGCTGGCACGGCTTTTTATCGTTTGACCATGAGTTTAATTATCATAATCGGTTGTTTTATCTGTTGCTATTTCCCTGATGCACTCTTATCGTTAATACTCAATATGGGTTATATCGATGAGTCTTATCAACGACGAGCCATAAGAGAAATAACTGACTTTTTTGTTACAGTCAATTCAGCAACGAATTTTGCTATTTATTTTTCGATTTCATCGACATTTCGACGAGCTATGTTGAAATTATTCGAACGACCAAGTAAATATTATTATCCAACAACGTATGAAGATATTATTCAACGGCAAAGATTGCAGCAGCAACAACAACGGCGCTTGTAAGTTCAAATTCATCTGTGAATAATTTATTTTTCTCGTTTTTTTTTTCTTTTGTTAAACTCTCAATGTCACAAAGTCTTGTTTGTTTCGTTCGTTTATGCGTTTTGTTTAAGATTAAAGACATTTTTTCTATTTTACCTCGTTCTTAATTTATTACTATTCATATTATTCTCGATTGAATTTGTAAACGAACGGCTAATTCAATGGGAGGAACCTGCCGTTTCCGGTCTAGCTATGCATCGTCAAAGACAAAAAGTACTCGGAGTTCACTCGTTAAGGTTCAATAATGGAAACAGCAATAAAACTTTTTTATCGTTGAATAATTGTTGACAATTGATGTAGCACTGTACTTTGCTCTTAAAAACAGGCTAATTAAGTTAGGAGAACAAAGTCCTATGAAGTATAAATAATATTATTAAAATAAAATGTGTTCGTGATATAAAACAAGATCAGATTTGACTTTTGTAGTAAACATTTATATCTGCAAGAGATTCTTCTATATAAGAAGTCACGCATCTTTAATGACTTTCACTTTTTTACCAAAATAGGGAAACTCACCTATTAAGATCAAATGTTTTTCCATAGGTACTTATGCCATTATAAACCAAATAAATGTCAGCGGGCTTCAAATTTCTACATAAACACTACTCAACTGACAGATGACATCTAGTATACATCTTTAATATCAAAAAGTGAATTTTTTCTTTTCAAAATCTGTTTTAATTTTCCTATTGAACTCCCACTTGCGTACATATCTTGTTGACATTCGGTCAATCCGATTCTTTTTCAAAACATGACACAAAACGTGCATTTCGCTTTAGATAAATAACAAGACCAATTAAAATTGATAAGAAGTCCAAAATGTAGGCGATGATAAGGACATTCGTGTTTAGTTCAAGTCAAAAACAATTAATAACTATATAATCGGAATTTAGATATAGAACTGCGTCGTTTATCTTACTTTATTGAACGATTAATTTGAATTAAATATGGTCTCCAAGTAAAATTAATAAGCACGAATAAAGATTTCGTTTATCCATTATTTAAGCTAAGTTGCTTAATTTTGATTGAATCAATTTACAAATTATTTCAATTAAATCTTTTAAATTCTATCGAAGAAATTAAAAATGACAAATACGCAATCAAAAAGAAAATAGTTTAATATCACAGATGTCTACGAAGCTCTTAAAAATACGCCTTAAGACGTTAATGTACATTGGACCGATAATGAAAAAATTGACCTTAAACTCCAAGTTCTATATTAAGAATTGTTATTAATCATGAAACGCCATACCGTGTTAGAGAAAATAAAAAATGTCATTCAATAGGCCAGATCTCAAAACTGTCATGTGCTTCATCAGATCTTTTTGAATGGAAAAAGAACTGAAAAAAAAACATCACGAAACGATTTATGCATAGAATTGCATCACATTTTTTTTGACGTTCGACTAATTACATTCAGTCATTCATCGTAAATTACAGGTTAAAAAAACTTCTGTTGATTATTACCGCTCGAAACATACCAATTACGTTTGTATATGTTTCGTTTTCTCTTCATTTACTGCATGTAAAGGCAATCGAGCGTTAGCTTACATAATAAACATGACCGGAAAAGGAAGCATTCGATTACTTATCTTTCTTTTTATATCGAACATTCAGGCAAAATCTCGTAAGTTTCAATTATTTTCAATGAAAATCAATAGACTAAAACTGATTTCGACAAAGATTTCTTCACTAATTGTTTCGAAACCAATGTTAAAAATAATATTTATCAATTTTCTTCATATAACATCGAAGATGATGCAAAAGAAAATCCAATTTCATTATCAAAATATCGAGGTAAAACTCTTTTGATCATCATAACAGCAACGTTCTGTCAATATACTTCTCAATATCCACATTTAAATAAATTGAAAAATCTGTATCGATCGAATCAATTCGAAATACTTGCATTTCCTTGTAATCAATTTGGTTTAGTAAGATTATAATTCAATTGAATATATTTATCCATTGCTTGTATTTTAGCAAGAACCAGGAAATAGTGGAGCTGAAATTCTAAATGGAATTCGATTTGTCCGACGTATTCAAATTTTCATATTTCCTTTTCAATTTATTTGATATTTTGTTGTTGTTGTTGTTGTTGTAGCGGGAGATAACTATATTCCTAATTTTCCAATGTTCGAAAAGACAGATGTCAATGGAGCAAATGAACAACCATTATTTACTTATCTCAAAGTAGAATGTTTCGAAAAAGAATCTTCTATTTTTGAATCTATTCTTTGTTTTTTAAAGTCACTATGTCCATCGATAATTGATGAATTTCATTCGTGGCCAAATATAACCTATTCACCAATCCGTTCGAATGATTTACGATGGAATTTCGAAAAAGTAGATTATTCTTATTTTCTAGTGATTTTCTAATATTTTTATCCAACAATAAGTTTTTAATTGACTCAACTGGTCGACCAGTAAAACGTTTTGCATCAAGTGTAACTCCAGCAGAACTCGTCGATCATATCAACGAACAACTTTATTTCGATTTCGAATGATGTTTGTGCATTGTAATCTACTCATTAATAACAAAATAACATAATTTCAGCACACATCACATGGAAATCTATTGTAAAGAACAATAAATTTCTTTCTTCTTTTTTGTTTAATAAAACCACAAAAAGTCTTCTTCAAATTGCCAATGAGAATGAATTCAATACAAAGAGCAAAAAAGTCATGATTCGACGAAGAACCGTTGTACGAAGCATCGTTTTGACTTTGATTTTTTACAATTTACTCAAATATTCTTTTATTTTCCATGTTCAATCCGATGAAATCAAATTGAAATCAAGAAAAAACATCACAGTTCAATGGTTAATCGATGAAAGTCAAACAAAATCCGAAGATTTTAGCGGCGAATATCAAGAATTCGATTCCAATCAATTGACAACAACGACGAACAAAATCAGAGATTATCAATTCGAAGATATTTACTTCATTTTAACTACGAATACGTTACGAATTCGATATTCAATTAATTTTCTTAAATTTTGGTTAAAATCAACGAAAATAAATTGTATTTTAGTTTTCGAAGAAACCGATTTCGCACGAAAACCTTCTGTGAAATCTTTTCTTCAAAATAACGAAATTCATTGTGAACTTCTCCTATCAAAAATTCAACGTTACGAACAAAGATACTTCTACTTACCATCAATCGCTCTTGATCATCTTCGTAAGCAAAAGAAAAACTTCGAATGGTTGGCCATGTGTGATGACGATACGATTTGGTTTATTGAAAATCTGTTTGTCTCAATCAATCGATTCAATTCATCGAGCTTGATTTATCTAGGAAATATCTCCGATAACAACAGTACCATTCAACGACATGGAAAATATTATGCTTACGGAGGTGCAGGAATTTTGTTATCAAAAAGTTTAGTTTCTTTATTGGCTAATTATTCAGATGTTTGTTATAAAAAATATCGAGTTTCATTCGGCGGCGATGAAATTCTCGGCAAATGTATTCGACGAACTTTGAAAGTAAATTTAACTTTCGATGAACATTTCCATCAAATTGATCATGCCGGTGATCTTTACGGATTATTACAAAGTGGTTATAATCATTTGATTAGTTTACATCACATGTTTACTCTATGGGAACCATTTCCCGAAGAACATCTTGCTCATGAACACGAAATTCTCGAGAATATTTATCAATCGTATCGAGTTTTCGAACAAGATTTTCTAAAGAGATATTTTAGAATTAATTATCGAACAAATCAAACTTTGTTATTGACAAATGGTTATTCGTTTACGATTTTCGATGAAATTCTATCTGAAAAACAATTAAATCAAGTCGAATTAACTTGGTCCGGGTCTCGATTATATCAAAAACCAATGAGAAAACGACATTCGAATAAAATCGATTTCTTTTTCAAATCAATTGATCATCTCGATTTTTATCAATGCCGAAAACAACGATTATCTATCATGATTCATAAAAGATGATTTCAATATAAGAGTTCGACTTCTCTTCTTCGTTTTTTGTAAATCATTTGTCTTTGTCACAAAAGATGAACTTTGTACCAAGAATTCGAAAAAAATACTATCCAAGGTATTATTATTATCAGTGAATTGCATGCGTTTGTCACTAAATTTGTTTTTAAACGAACTTTGATCACAAGTAAAATGACATCTGAGTTTTTATTATTCATGTCGAATGAGAGAAGTCAAAAGTACAACTTCAGTATTTTGCTTTATCTTTCTTTTACAAATAGCGTTCTTTGCGTTCTCAGACTTTTGAGATAGACTATTTAATCTGATTTTCTTCTCATGAATTTTCACATTGATCAATGAACATGCTCATCATTTCGTTACAAATTTTATTTGTCTTCTATTCATCAACTGTTGCTCATGTTTGCATGTGGAAACCAATGCAACGAGGCAATTTTTCTTTGGAACCTTGGGCTTCACAAGATTGCAATCGAACGATTTCACCATGCGGTGGATTGGATTCATCAGCATCGAAACAACGAACAACGGTTCAGTCAGGTTCGTTTTATACAGTTGAGTTTCAACAACATTTAAATTATTATTATTCACCAAATCCTGGTCAATTGGATATTTCATTTGCGCTTGGACAAGATCCAAATGAAAATGATTTCCGCATTCTCTCTTCATTCAATGATTACAATCCGATGAATTTTAATACGCAAACGAACTTTTCAATTCAAGTTCAACTGCCAAACATTGAATGTGATCAATGCGTTCTACGAGTTCGTTATTCGACAAATAATCACGAACGAACTTTTTACCAATGTTCAGATATTCAATTAGTCAAAGACAATTTAAATACAAAATCTCTGAGTCAAATCGATACTCCTGACTGTTGTTCTCCATCATCATTCGAAATGTCATTTATTCATTGGATGGAAAATGCTGTTGACACAATCATTGGACGAATCTCTTATGATCAATCATTGAAACAAATGTACACTTGGATGGTAGTTAAAAATGTCGAATACAATATTTGGATGAATTTTACATTGGGAAAACAGTTTATAAATAATGTCAATGAGAACAGTTGTTATTCGTTTGAATTGGATAGTTGGAATGATTGGTGTTATGGAAATCGATTCAATCAATCGGAAGAGATTTTAGTTTCGAATAAAGGTTGTTTAGGTGATGAAGATATCAAATGTAATCAATGGAAAAATGGAGATTTTCTATTTGAATCAAGATCATCGGAATGTTTTCCATCGTCATTAAGTCGATTGTCAAATAATGAACGAATATTTTATTTCAATCATGAAAAAGGGCCGATTCCTATTGAAGTATTTCAGCCCAATAAAATCTGTCTGATTTAACAGAATAAAAATCTATTTCCATGTTTCTAAAAAGTTCAAATGAAAAACTCTCAATTTGTCTAAGATCATTTTCATTTGTTCGATTGGTGACAAAATTGTAATACGAAAATGATACGTATTCGCTTTCTGTTTGAAACCACTGCCCGGCACGACACAAATTCCAGTTTGTTCGAGTAATTGACAACAGTAGAACACATCGCCTTCGATATTCACTTGTTTTGCATATTCAATTGATTTCACTGGCAAATCAATTCGTGGAAATGCGTACATTGCTCTTTTAAAAATGAATAAATACGGATTTTTTGTTTCAGAAAATAAACAAACAAACCCCATGACAGGATTGCAATGAATGCCTTCGATGGAATTCAAAACTTTTGTTATTAATTTCGCTTTTTGTTTTAATTGATTGAGAACATCGAATTTTTCGATTTGATAAAGTTGGAACGAGGGTTCGCCTTGTTTAGGCGGATCGATAATTGCATCCATGATGATTTGTCCCCAAACTGTTGAGCAAATACTTGATGAAACGTATTTATTAAATTGAAGACGAACATCTTTATTCAAATGAATCAATTCATAATAAGCACCACGTGATCCACATCTAATCGAGATTTGTTTCAAAATCAATTCTATGATCGAAGTTCAACTTACTCTCCATGCCAACCTTTTGATGCTGAATGAAATGAAGCTAGAATAGAAGAAAAGATTTATTCGAATTCTAGCATTCGATTGATGAATCAAACCCATTTCCATTTGATTGTAAGGAAAACCGAGATCCATGACAACTTTTTTAAAAGAAATGAATTGACAATTCTCATCGTAAATATTCTCTTGATAAACTTCATCGGCTATGATAAATAAATGATTTTGATAAGCTAAAATAAATAATTTGATTTTCAAAACGACGTAAGATAATCGTTTTACCGAATTTAATTATCATTTCAATATTTTCTTTTGAAAGAATTTGACCTGTTGGATTTCCTGGATTAATAATAACAATGGCTCTTGGAATGCATTGATCTTTTGCTTGATCAAATGATCGTTGCAATTCATTTTGATTTAATTGCCAATAATTATCTTCATCGAGATAATATTCCATCGAATAGGCATTATATAATGATAATGTATCACTATACAATGAATATTGAGGAATTGGAATCATCTAAATTTAGTGTTTTTTTTTTAGTTTTTTCTTTCTTTTGAGAAAATGAATAAACAAACAATTCCTATTGGTTTGTTTTGCTTGTGATTGATTAAAAGCGAAATCACCGTTCGAACACCTTCAGTAGCTCCATTACAAAGATAAATATCATTTGGATTCGACGCATATTCATCTCGTTTGGAAATATAATCAGCAATATTTTCTCGAATCGATCGAATTCCTTGACCTTCAGTATACGAGCCAAGCGGTTTGCCGTCGAGACTCTTGAGTAGATATTCAACTCGCTGTTTTATGTCCGATGGAAAATCGGATTTGTCGATGATTTCAGGGTGAATACATCCGCAGACAAACTGAATAAATCATTGAGAAAAAAAAATAGTTTCATCAGAGAAAAACAAACTTGACGAATGTATGTTATTGGTTTTTGATTTCGACTTGCGAATGGATCGCCGATATTTGCTCGAATTATATCATCGAACGGATATTCATTCGAATTCTTCGGACAAAAAATAGATTTTTTTTTTCGTTTTTTTAAGAAAAAAACGATGAATTACTTCTTTGAGTTGTTGTTCAAGTTGAGCTGCTCGTATCAGTGTCGGACCACGGACAGCATCAGATACTTCGATTAGATTCGGATTGATTGTATCCAACGTGAGAATTCGTTTTTCATTCGTCATTTTATTCAAAGGAAAATTCTTTTTCGAAGGCAATTTATAGATCATAAAATGAGTAAAAACAAGATACACCCATGTTTAAGATTCTAAGGATTAGGTGTAAAGGTCAAACATAGATATTTTTTGAATAATGGATCAACTTAAAAGTACATTGACATTTTCTGAAATTGACTCAGCAGGTCAAATATAAAATCGAGTGCGTCTATGTGTTGATCTTTTCACATTGAAAATGAAACGGTTTTATGTAACAGACATCGAAAAACTAAAAAATTTCGCATATCGTGGCAAAGGAACAGCGGAAGAACCGTTTCTTATCGATTGGATTGACGATGATTATGAAAATCCTCAAAAATGGAATCGAATTTACAAATGGTTCTTGACAATATTTGTATCTTTTACTGCAACCGTCGTTATATTTTGTTCGTCAGTTTACGTCGGCGAATTCGACAGTCTGAAAAACGAATTTCAATCGTCTCGTGAAGTTCTAACATTGGGCATTTCGTTGAATGTTCTCGGTTTTGCATTAGGTCCATTGATTTGGGCTCCGTTAAGCGAAGTATTCGGAAGACGTATCATATTTTTAATAACATTTCTCTCAACAACAGCGTTCAATCTCGGTTCGATTGGTTCGAAAAACATTTGGACACATGTTATTCTCAGATTTTTTGCCGGTGCTTTCGGCGCATCGTCATTTGCGAATGTAAAATTGTTGAATTGAACCTTTCGAAATCGTGTGTGTTTGTGATTTCTAGGGCGGTGGAACAGTAGCTGATTTATATCCAACAAGTGAACGAGGGGTTCCATTGACAATCTTTGCTGCTACGCCGTTTTTAGGAACGGTTTTTGGGAATATTATTGGTGGATTTTTTGGATCACCATTTGGCTGGAAATGGGTGCAAGGTTTGATGAGTATAATTACTGGTTTGTTAGTTTTGATAGGAATGATTTTCGTACCTGAAACTTACAGTCCAGTTCTTCTTCGTTATCGAGCAAATCGATTGAATAAATCAACGACATTCATCTACCGATCGAAATTCGAAGAGATCAAAAAAATCGATTTAAAAACTCACTTAAAAAACTCATTAAGTCGCCCATGGATATTTCTTTTTCGCGAGCCGATAGTTCTATTCTTCTCATTATACATGGCAGTTATCTACGGAATTTTATACATGTTAGTCGGCGCATTTCCCATTGTTTATCATGAAGAAAAAGGTTGGTCACCTGGCATCGACGGTCTGCCTTTTCTTGGAATAGGTGTCGGTATTGTTTTCGGAATAATCTATTGCATTTTCGATCAATATCGATACAGAAAAAGTTCATCGAAATATCCTGCAAATGATATTCCGTGTGAACTTCGTCTTCCTCCGTCGATCGTCGGTGCATTTGCTCTTCCGATTTCATTGTTCTGGTTCGGATGGACAAATTATCCGTCGGTTCATTTCATAATTCCGATTCTATCAGGAATTCCATTTGGTTTTGGAATTGTTCTCGTCTTTGTTTCATTAGTTAATTATATGATTGATTCGTATGTTATTTATTCAGCAACGGTTATGGCAGCGAATTCGATTCTTCGTTCGTTATTTGGAGCTGCTTTTCGTTTGTTTATTTTGATTTAATTGAAAATCTCAATTGATTTTTCTCTCGTTTAGCTCTTTTTACTGGTCGAATGTTTCGAAATTTAGGTATTCAATGGTCGTCATCGATTCCTGCGTTTCTTTCGTTATTATGTTTACCATTACCTTATATTTTTTGGAAATACGGTCAAAAGATTCGAAATTGGTCGAAATATTCCTCGGAAGCTATTGCTTTTAAAACTCAAACACAAAAAGTTTAGTTGTTTTTTTTTTCGTTATGATTGTTGTGCCATTTGTTTTGATGTTTGAATTAATTGTTCGAGTTGATTGTCATCGATTTTGATGCATTCAGTTTTGCCATGAAAATCTTTTTGACTGAATTCGACAAACCATTTGTTTAGTTTTGCTTGTTCTTTCCAATAGTTTTCGATTTGTGTCATGAGAATTAATTTTCCTCGTAGATTTAATAAAAGTTTCATTTGATATTGTTTTAATTCGGCAGTCGGATATCTTTTCAACGGATCAACATTTTGAGTTCGTCCGAATTTAATTAAAATCGTTTGAGTTTCTCCTGGATCGATCAGAGAAAAAACGTAGAACGTATTGGGAACATCAGCTGTCCATTTCAATCGTTCGTTTTCGAATCTCTCGACATTATTTCGATGATGAAGAACACATGACGGACAATAGTAATCATCGGTTAAACATTGAGAGGGACTCGGTGACCATTGACGTAAACATTCTTTATCTGTACATTCGTGAAGAACTTTTCGATGAAATCCTGTCCATTGACCAATTCGTTTAAATCGTCCTTCTTTTCTTTCGAATAAATATTTATCATACTAATAAAGTGTTTATTATCAAATAGGAAAAATATTTTATTGTAAATTTACTTCGTTCATATTCATTTCAAGTTCAGATTTAGTTTTCTTTCGAACAGATTCATTTTGTTGATTTTTGACTCGTTTTTGGCTCATGTTTTGTTCGAATGAATAAAATAACCGAAATGTTTCATTCATATTGCGCAATAATAAATACAATCGATGACGCGATGCACCTTATTATTTACTTGAGAAGATTGTTATCTATTTAAAGAAACTCTTGTGCTTTTCGAAAAAAGATAAATTTGAAAATGAATAGATTGCTGAAGATTTGTATCTTCTTTTTGATATTCATCGAACATGTCTCGATGGACAATGATTGTCGTGATGGACGTAAATGGCCATTTTTATCTACATCGATATGGAATACTGCAATAGGTAGCAATGCTCAATATCATGATCCCGGAATCTTTCATTCTCCGTTTCCTTTACCGAATAACTTTTTTTCTGATGATGATTATTTTATTGTCACAAGCGAAAATGATCCGTTAACTCCTTGGTACAATCAAGGTTGGTGGGGAAATCCAGGCGGTGAAGCACATTGCAATATCACAGGACATTTCGTTCGAAATATATCATTTCCCGCTAATTTAACTGTTCAAGAATACGGAAATAATAATGCTGCTGCTCTTTTACAACCAGATAATCATTCAATTATCAATACTCAACCATTATATCGATGTCATCCCGGTTCACCTGTTCTGTCGATTCTAAACTCGGATAAAATCGGAAAAGATGATATTCTTTATAGTAACGGTACTTGGGGCGCGCATGGTGGAAGTGGATTATCTTCCATTGGTGGAACAATTCGATTAGGAGAATTGTTACCTTCATCTCCACCGATTCGACATGCACTTAAATTACAACTCGATGCATCCGTATATTATTACGGTCAACGGCCAGGCTATGTCTGGCCAGCACTGAATTGCGATGGTTATGCATTTAATCCAGTTGATCCACATCATTATGGTGGAAATGATATTTATCTATCGCCTGGTTCTCTTCTTGCCATTCCTTCGAATTTAACGGTTAATGTTACAACAGTTCCAGGTCAAAAGTTATTATTTACATTGAAGAATTACGGAGGTTATCTATGTGATGATACATATGGAAATCGAGGAACATTTAACACTGAACATGGTGTTACCGATGAGTTTCATCAAGCATACGGTTATCAATTCAATGCTTCGCCTCAAGGTTTATCTTCTGAATGGTATCATGATTTATTAAACTTATTTCAATCATTACATATTGTTATTAATAATAAAAATGACTCAATCGGTGGTGGTGGCAGTCCTTTACAACCACCTGCACCTCCGCTATGTCCTCTCTAGAAATCTGTTTTTTGTTTCCTTTTCAAAATAAAAGTACATTTGCTGATTTTTTTCCTCACATTATTTATTTCCGTACCAAATGCTGCCGTCTGCCTTTCGAAAAAATATTTGTTAACCATCTGTTTCTATAAATTAATTAAATTAAAAAGCAGGAGAAAATAAATCAGCATCAAACTAAAATGAGAAAACTTCGTGATTACATCGAAAATTTGAATGCTTATTCTCGTGCAACAACAAATGAACATAAAAAACGAACTGAAATCTTATCGACACGATTCTATTTACTTCTATTAATTATTTCATTGATTCTCTATAGTACGTATGAAATCTTAATTGAAGAAACTGTTTTAATTCAAATCTACGAACCAAAGTTAATTGAATACGAAAAATATGAAAATCAATCGTTAAACAATTTCCAATGTCCTTGCAAAGATATTTCAATTCCATTTCAATCATTTGTAAATATCGAAATCGATTTTCATGAAATTTGTTCATCGGATTTTATTAGTCAGCAATGGATTGAATATTTATTCAATGAAAATCTCACTTTTTTATTTCATAAAAATGATATTCGTTACAGTGGATTTGCACAATTCGAAATTTTACAAATTTTGTGTCAATATGCATCGGATACAATCAATGAAAATCTCAATGAATTCTATTCGAACGAATATCTAACTGAAAATCTTATTTCCAAAGATGATTTTCCAATTGAAATTTCTCATTCCATTGAAATATTTAAAGCGAATATGCTGAAATTTTTTCAAGATCCTATCGAATTATTTCGATTGATCGTTCAAAATGAACGCATCTTTTCAGCTGTTGACACGAAATATTCATTTTTTATTCGAGATTATTATTTTCAAAATGAATTTACGATTGCAATTCTACCAATTCAATATCGAGAAACGAATTACACATTCGATTGTTATCAAAGTTCGCATCAAATCAATCGAATTCCTTCGGGAATTCATTTGAATTCGAGTCTATTTCTTCATTTATCCGGTTTAGTTATCGGTTGTTTACCAATTGAATCTCTTTTTCATTCGACTCTCGAATGTTTTTATAATCAAACCTGTCTCGATCTCATTCGTCATTCGATTGATTCATCGAAAACATTTTCAATTCTTCGAAAACCATCGAACTTTTCCCGAGAAACAACATTCGAAAATTTAACGAAACAAATGTTTATCGAGGAGATTCGAATTAATCAATCCTATTCAACATATTTTCAACAATGTCAACCGTTATTATGTCAATTTAATCAAAAACAAAAACAAGATTTCTTAGAAATTTTCACATCGATCGTTAGTTTTTACGGAGGACTGACCGTTATTTTACATTTTCTTGTTCGATATCTCGTTGGAAAGCTAAGAAAAACTCGACAAGGACAAACAAATGAAGCTCAAAGTTTCAAACAACGTCTCGACACTTTAATTCGAAACGCAATGAATCTAATAAAAACATTCAATAAATTCAATAGTTATTCCACCGATGAAAACATTCGAAGGAAAGAAATGTATTTAACTCGATTCTATTTATTGATTTTAATCATTTCGTTGACAATCTATTTTTGTTATTCGTTAATTAATATCGAAATGAAATTAATCACGAAATCACGTCCAACCAAATCTCAATTCAATCAAATTTTCAAACAAATCGATCGAGATAATCTCTATTGTCCATGCGAACGTATTTCAATAAAATATTCGAAATTAATTGAAATTCAAAATGAAATTCATTCGATATGTTCGAGTATATTCGTGTCGGATATTTGGCTGGAAACGAACTATTGGTCCGAAGCACATCGAGGTTTTCAACGGTATGATTTCCGTTATGTGATTCATAATTATTTCAATTTCTTGTCTCGATTTTGTCAAATGACAAATGAAACCATCGAACTCGAATTGAAACGATTCTATTCGAAAACTTATCTAACCAAACAATTGATTTCCGAAGATGATTTTCACGGAGATTTCCAACGAAATTTTCATTTATTTCAACTGAATTTCAAAGAATCATTTAAATTCAATTTGAAATTAATCGAACATTTAATCTCATTCAATCATCTCGTCTCAACATTAGACACAAATGGAATTCTTATTTTAGTGTCCAATCAACTCCGTGTTTATACGCGCGTCTATTCGGATTGTTTCTGCGTTCGAGATCGATCCTGTGAAGTCTTTCTCGGATTTGCTCTTCATTTTTACCTCGAAGAAAGCGTCGACGGGATGTCAATCGGTTGTTTTATTCTCGATTCTCTATTTAATTCGCATGTGAAATGTTTCTTTGATTCGCAATGTATCCTTCAAATCAAATCCTATATGAACGCCAACACTCGGCTCTATCCGTTGGTTCAACCGTTGAATTCGTCTCATTCGTCGAACGTGACCTTTCGGCATTTGATCGAAGAATTTTTTATCGAAAATTGGACGTTGAAATTCAATTATTCGAATTATTTCCGCGAATGTCAACCGAAATATTGTCAATATAATGTTGAAAAACGTTCGAATGTTCTTCTTGTTCTCACGGAAATCATCGCTGTTTATGGAGGTTTAACATTGATTTTGAAGATTATTGCTAAATTAACTTTAGAAATTCTTGGAACTGCTCGATCCACCGACGAACGAACGAATCGAATGGTTTCGTTTGTGAAAAATGTTCGCCGAAAATTTGTCGATTTCAATTTATTTCCAACTTCCTCACCAAACCGACTTTTAATTCGATACGAACGAATCATAACGCGGATTTATTTGCTCTTGTTTTTCTCCGCATTTACCTTCTGTTTTTCTCAATCATTCAAAGAGAATCTCGTTCGAAAACAACTTCAATTAACCGATCTCAATGATTTTCAATTAGCCGAGCAGAAATATTCACCAAATTTAACTTGTTCATGTTCAAAAATCTCGATAGAATATCGCGAATTTCTCTCGGCCAACGTGACATTCGACGAATTGTGTTCATCGAATTGGTTGAAGAAAGATTTCATTGATTTTCTATTTTTAATTAATCATCGGCAACGCGATGATTATTATTCGTTATTATCGAATCATTTCTCAGTTTTAAAATTTCTTTGTCAATTTTCTCGAGAAACATTTCGAACGCGCGTCGAATTGTTTTTATCCGAAGAATTCGTTAATAAACATTTATTAAACGAAAAAACATTCAACGATGAAACGGATTTAATTCTCAAAAAATTTCAACGAACAATTTTGATTGATTTTCAAAAGAAATTTCATTTTATTTTAAATTTAATCTCAGCAAATCAATTCGTTTCATTTTACGAACTCAATTGGAAATTTCGAATAACAACACTTCGAGAACTATCTCCGATTCTCGTCGATCGAAATCATCGATTCAATTCAACATGTAATTGTATAACCAATCGAAATTGTTCGCAAATTCTACATAAAACCGACGAATATCCCGATGGTTTGCCGTCTTTGTACTTGTCATGTTCTCCGATTGAATCTCTTTTGAAATCGTCATTTATCTGTCTAAATGATTCGAATTGTTTGAAATCTTTAATCGAATCAATCGATAATTCATCGAAATTGTTCGATGAATATCTATTCGAAAATCTCAATTCGAAATTCATCGATCGAACCGTTGAACAGCTCATCGAGCAAATGTTTATCACCGATTGGAATTTAACGAAATCGTATTCGAAATATTTTCGAGAATGTGATTCTCGAACGTGTATTTATTTGCTAAATCAACGTTTTCAAATTTTAAATCTTTTAAAAATCTTCTTCGGTCTCACGGCTGGATTCACAAGTCTTTTCAAAATCTTGATTCCGTTCGTATTTCATTTGTTTTTATTTCTTTCTCAACAACGATCAACACCTGTTCAACCTTTCGCCTGAATTTCATTCAAAATAGCTTGTTCAATTGAACTATTCGTCTCATTCCAGAACGCATTCAAATGCATTCGATTTAATTTATCAATAAAATCTTGATCAATACCTCGATACATAAACGATTCAGTCGAAAGTATTTCCGATTGATGAAATGTTGTCACACGTTCACGTGATTGAATAACTTTACTTTCAACACGTTTTAACATTTTCTCTTCGTAGATTTTCACAGCTGAGCAGAGATCAGATTGAGTTCGATGAATAATATCGGATAAGTCCATTGCATCGAGTAGAGCTTGATTCGCACCTTGACCTTTGAAAGGCGACATCGGATGTGCAGCATCGCCGATTAATGCAATTGGAAGATCGTTGATTTGGAGATCGTCGATTGGCTGAATATCTCGATCGAAAGCAACGATTCCCATGAGTAAATCAACGTGTGTATCGTGAATCATTTGAGGAATCGGCGGATGCCAATCGGAACATTTAGTTAAGAGAAATTCTTTTAATTCTTGAGGATTTCTCGAGAGATGATTAGCAAAATCGAGTTCACACGGAAATGAAAGTTGCCACATAATCGATTGATCGACATTAAATTTCGAAAACGGCATTGCAAACAATCGAAATGACCCGTCCATCGTTTGAAAAACTCGATCTTTCGTTAGAAAATGTTCATTGGATTTCGTGATTCCTAAAACAACTAAAATGCCTAAATAATTCAACGGTAGATCACGGTCAGAATTGTATTTAAACGAACGAACAACACCATTAATTCCATCGGCACCAATAACTAAATCGACATTGTTTAAGATTTGTCCATTTGTAAACGTAATTTGTCGTCGAAGTCGATCGATCGATTGAAGACGATGATGCCATTGAATTGCATCGGCGCCTTTCGGATGAATTGAAACGTATCGATCCATGAGAATTCGTCTGAGTTCTTGTCGTTGACTGTGGAGATTGTATTTTTTACGAGATTTCGGTTGATTTGTTTGGTTATCTTCGGGCCAAAAGATTGTTCCGAAAAAACCGATTAATTTCCCTGATTTTTCGAAAATATAATGAGATCTCGATGGTGTATCTAACGATTGAACTTCATTGAAAACATTGAATTTCTTCAATGCAGTTATTCCTTGTAAAATAGTTAAACCATAACCTTGCCTTCGACTATCCATTCCCGAATCTCGTTCATAGATCGTCACATCTTCGAAACCGTACTGTAGCAATCCAATCCCAACAGCAAATCCACCTAAACCACCGCCAATTATTACTATTTTCATTCTATTCTCTCGTAATGTAACAAAATGAAACCAACTATTTTACATATAGTTTTTCATAGATCGTCCATTCGGATTTATTCAATGATGTCACTAGTTAACAATACAATCCTGTCAATCCACGTTTCTAATAAAAAAAAGATAACATCCGAAAGATAAGTAAAGAATATAGTTTATTTCGATCCATACAAAAAATGAGCGTCAATGAAAACAAAAAATGTGTAACTTGTACTAACTATTGTTACGAATGTTATCCATTATTTTCAAGTCGATATCTTCCAAGATTATCCTATGACATATTCGTCTATATAATCGGTTATTCATTTATAACTCGTTTGTTAACATTAATTTTAATCTTAGAAACAGCTGTTCTATGGATTGGCTATTCGTTGAATAGTGTATTACATTTATTATTTATTCCTTTAGTTTATTCGAATGATAAATCGATGTCAAATGTTGATTTAACATTTGCACTCTGTTGTTTTGTTCTACCGGGAATAATATCATTTTCGTCGCATTATTTTTGGTTTGTAATTCAATTTGGTTTTCATTGTTTCGCCAATGATGAAACCGAAATGAATAATTTCAATGAAGAACAATGTACTTGTTGTCAGAAAATCGGTCGACAAAATCTATCCGATAAGAATTCGTATGTCGAACAAATTGGCGAGAGTTTATTATGCAATCCATCAAATAAAGTTCTTTTTCGATGTTTAATTTTCTTGGCAATGATATTTTATATTTTATTTCTCAAATTTTATCATTTACAAGACATGTTTACAGCAATTATTTCAGCATTGGGTCTTTTTCCAATTGGATTAATGTGGTTTTTGCATATCATGCATCTAGTTGGTATCGCTAGTTTTATTCGAAAAAGTTTCAAAAATCAAATCGAACAACCTCAACAACAAACGGAAGAAACTAAAATCGATTATAAATCTGTCATCTTCGTATGTTCATCATTAATATTAATGATTTGTTCGCTACAGAACGTTTATTTGTTTAATCTACCAGTTGATATATTAATTGGAGTTGTTTTGATTTCTATTTATTTGTTATTATACAAACAAACACCGATAAAAATGATTCATATTCATGGAAATAAACTTTGCTGTTGTTGTTATTATTCGCAGAATAATTCGTATAAAAATCCATTCTATCGAAAGAATGTATTCACTGAAATGATTTGTAAATTAATCGAAATATCCTCGACAATGAAAGAACATAAAATCTTTCATTTAAATAAATTATTCATCATGTTCATTCTCGGTGTTATGTTAATTCCATTGAATCAAATTCTAACTGATCATCTTCAAAAATATCATTTATTAATTATCAGTTTTGCTAAATTATTTCTACTGTTTCTTTGGATTCCACCATTATTTAATAAAATAACAAACGAATGGATTCTTAAGAAACAAATCTATTTCTCGGAATTACTATTAATGTTAATGTGTTTGATATCATCATTGAGTTTAATATTTTCTCTATTTATTTACACATTTAATAAGAATTTATCTTTCTTTTTTGTTCTATGTCTTTTAATTTATTGCCTCTTAATGTTTTACTATTATTTTAAACATGACAATCGAATTGGATTGATTTATTGGTTAAAAACTCATGAATCAATAAGTATTTACGAGCAATCATTTTCGATTATGTATGTTTTACTTTCGTTCATTGGTTTTATTGGATTAACATTCGGATTTTCAATTTATAACGAAACACAACAGAATCAAAATCCATCGACATTATTCGATTTAAAAGCAATATCAGGAAATTTCAGTCAATTCGATAAAGTTGATTATCGAATGCAAGCTTGCTATTGGAATTTTGATCGATTTACGATTGAAGATTTGAGTTTATTTTCAGCATTAACTTATTTACCACCGGAAAATGTGAAATCCGAATTAATTCATTTCTATCCAAATGAGAAAATCGAATTTGACAATCAATTTCATAATTATCAACATTATGGTTTTGGTGAAATCACTTATTTTACATTGAATACACCGAATGCAGTTGTTGTTGCAATACGAGGAACGACGTTACTCTACGAATGGTTTATTGATTTTGATATTTGGACAGAAGCATCGATTAGTCAAATGCTTTCAGTTTTATTTCCTTGGTCGAGATTATATCCACGTTCGGTTCAAAAGATTCTCGTTCATCAATTGTCTCTTTTAGAAAATCTTTTCAGTGAAAACGAAACGCCAATCGATACAAATCGACTATTGAAAAAATCATCGAAACGTTTTTATGTTAAAGATATGATTCAAACGTTACAAAAAATCAACAAGAAATATCAAAATAAACCATTGATTTTAGTTGGACATTCACTTGGTGGTGGTCTCGCTAAATTAGCTGGTATTGCTTTAAATAATACGCATGTTATTCTATCGATTAGCGGACCGGGAATTGTCTATACACGTGCTAAATATGATCAAACAGATGATATTCGTATGGAAACAATTAATCAACGAGTATTTAATATAATTCATGATCGAGATGTTGTTCCTTGGGCAGATAAACAAAGTGGTCTTGTTCAATATTTAACATGTCCAAGAGATTACAATCGACTGCAATGTCATTCAATCAATCCGATCTTTTGTAAAGTTTTATCTTATTGTGGAAATAGAAAACATTTTAAAATCAATAAAGATATCTGTCAACCGTAATGTTCTTTCAAATAGTCTGACCTTGAAATTCGATTTAGATATCTATTTTTAAACTACGAATATAGGATTACACTTGATATTAGCTTTCAAAACAACAGAAGCTTAACACACACACACACAAAAGTATAAAAACTAGTTGATATTCTATTGAAAAATTAAAAAAAGAAATTAAAAAAAAACAATGGACTGGCTGGTAAATATATTGATATGTATTTGTATGATAGAAGTATGCGGGAGTGTACCGGTTGGTGCTAATATGGATTATCTGTTCTATGAAACACGTTCTTTTCCGTATGTAAATCTAGTTCGACAATCGAATGCATGGGCAAATGCATCGAATGTATCACAACCAATACCAAATGTAAATCCTAAAACAGGTTATCCAACAAGTGATTTCAGTGTTGTCCTGTCAACACAAGGTGTTGATACAGGTGGTGAATATCTTGTTTATGCAAAAGGAAATGCCGATATTCAAGTTTTAAGCAGTTATTTTGGTTATGTTACAGATAAAGTCTATAATTCAACAACGAATTCATTTACAGCTAAAGTACATATTCCACAGAATGCAACGAGTGTTATTCTTGCTTTTCATAATACAACGGGTCCTGGTTTAGAAGATCTAGCCGTTCTACAACCTGGTTATGATCTATCAGCTCGAAATAATATAACGAATTTAATGTTAACTCATTTATCTCGATTTAGTATAATTCGTTTTATGGAATGGACGAATACGAATCATTTAACCGATGTCAATTGGAATGATACAACGCCAGTCTCTTGGCCACAATACATTGTACCAAAACACAATCCATGGGAATCAATTCCTCTCATCGCTAATAGCATAAATAAACCAATTCATGTTTGGATCAATATTCCGTTTAACGCGACGGATGATTATGTCATTCATGTTGCACAAGTTATGTTCGATAATTTAAATCCAACGAATAATATTTACGTTGAATTTTCGAATGAAGTTTGGAATGGACATTTTCCACAGGGACGATTGAATCCTGTTTTAGCCAATGATTCAGTTTTAAATCAAGGAGATCCGTATCATTTGAATTATGACAATTTTTCAAATCCACAAGCATGGCCTTCGCGAAGAACTGCCTATCAAGTCAAACGAATTGCAGATCTATTTCAAAAAGTTTTCGGAAAAGAAAATGTCGGCCAATGGAAACGCGTTCGACCGATCTTATCAGGTCATTTCGATTATCCACCAATAATTCAGCAAGGTCTAGATTATCTTAATTATATCTACGGTCCACCAAAAGATTACATTCACGGAATATCCATTGCTGCTTATTTCGGTTTAAATGATAAAGATACTTGGACCAATCTCACTGTTGATGATATCATCGAAACTTGGAATGAAACTCTTCAAACGTATTCACCACGAAACGGTTGGCATTACAAAGCGCCAACGGGCATCCACGCAGTTTATGCTGCTTGGTATGAATTACCTGTGCATGGTTATGAAGGTGGTGATGATACATCAGGTAGATGTGCTTTATGTTCAATCGAAGCAAAGACAAATGCAACACGTGATCCTCGTCTAACAGATTTGTGTGTTGATTATTTAACGGGTTGGTATCAATACGGATATCAAGCATTGAATTGGTTTGGATCTGGAGCGACGGCAACGAATAGATGGGGTTCGTGGGGTTTATTAGAAGATATGAGACAAGAAATTCTTGTTGACACAACATCGATGTTTAATAAATCATCGCCCGTTGCTCTTCTACCACGACCATCTCCGAAATTAAAAGCAATTGATCTTATTCGTCAAAGTGAAATTGAATTAAATTTCGGCTTTGAAATTCCAGCTACACGTATCAATGCAACTAATTTTATGCATCATTTTCAACCGTATCCAACTCCTGATCTAAGATATATTCCACCAAATTCAACATTTTACTATCCATTCAAAATAACAAAATCACCTGTGAAAATCAACGTCACTGTTTATACAGCCGGAGTTTCCGATTTATTAGAAGGCGCTATTAATAATCAACAATTTGTTACAATGCAAACACCTAAAACACTCAATCGAACGACATTTGCAGCAGCACCAACAATGCAATTCGATATCAATCAAACAAAACTCCCGTCACTTGTGACTTTTCGTTTACGAAATCTGCAAACTGGTTATTCAATCAGTAGTTTTGACGTTATTCTTGCTTAAATCAACATGATCGTGTTTTTATTTCAAATAAAACTCATTCAATGTCGTTTTGAATCCAATCTAAGATATCTAATTTGACTACAGGTGATTTGTCTTGAATCGTTTGAAGTTCGTCCATATCTTTATCGAAATCTTGATCTTCAATTTGTTCGTAATGTTGAGCATGAATTTTATAATGATTCTTCATTCGATAAGCCGAAGGAATATATTGATGACAAACTTGACAAGTTCGTTTTTTCAGCTCTTTCTTAACCGATGAACAACAAAAATCAAACGGTAAAATTTCATTTTGTGTATGTTGAATAACAACGCCGTGAAATTGAATTCGTTGAAAGAGCGAACCATAGAATTGTCCTTTTTGACAATCACGATCGGTCATTCGAATTCCATAGGGTGTTCGTTCGAACGGCACAGGTGCCGGTAGAAATCGATGCGGGAAAATCTTCAAATAATTCGAACGCCATTGTCCACAACATTGAACTGAATCACAACGAATGATTTGCAGAGTGTATTGAGTTTGTAGGACATGTGTTGCACACCAATATTCGTCGATATCGTATTTGTTGTCTTCGCCGAATTTTTCTCGTGCTGGTCGAGCATTTTCTTCGTGATATTGATTTCTTGCTGAAATATGAGCTTCACGACCTTCTTCGTCTTCTTCATCGTGGCAAATTTCGTTTAGCATCTGTGATATTACGAATTTAACATCGTACGAAATTCGTTGATCGACTGAAGTCACTGGTGGATTGATATATTCAGCAAAACAAGGAAAACCATCGATTGTCGATTGATTCCAACGTTCAGCTAACATTTGTCCAGCCTTTCGAAAGTTCATTTTTTCCAAATCAACATTTGTCGTTACACCTGAATCATTTAAATGCGAACCATAGAAATCATGAGGTAGAATAAGACCAGCAATGTCATGAGACAACGGAGCCATTCGACTTTCAACGATATTATACGCCGATTGACCCGGCGCATGCGTAACAACAAAAAGTGCGTCTAGATTATAAGTTCGAAACTTCTGAATACTCGCAACGAGTGTTTTAGGAAAACGTGGATTTTCATCGGGACCACCGTCGACAGCGATGATAACAATCGGTTTTATTTGCCCTGTTTGGTCTTTAGCCGCACTTTGAAATGAATCCAACTGAACAAGTCGATGGAAATCCTCGGCATGCGATTGTGCAGTTGAAAGATCGTGTTTCGCCGATCGAACGGCGATGTAAGTTGGACCTGAATGAGTGATTTGTCCATCGGGATTGAGAATACAAGCAGCATAAACACTGGGAATCAATTGATGACGTGGTGCAACGATCCAATCGTGATCGGGAAGTCGAATTCGATAGTCCAAATGCATGAGCATCGGCGCTTGAACACGTGCAGCCGGTAAACCAATTGGAACTTTACATTTATCATCTTGAGACACATAGAAAACGGAATCATTGCCGAAAATCGACGCTAAATCTTTAACATAACGAATAGTTGCGGTTGCAAAATGTCCATCTTCATGTTTGCCGTGTTCGTCGTTTTGAGCACGACGAAGACGAACGGGAGCCGTATAAACATGTCGACGGCCATCGATTGATTTTGCTCGATGTGGTAAAAGACGATAGTAGAGTGTCGATCGTTTGATATCATAACCACGTTGTTTGATCTTTTCTCTTAGATCATCTAATGTCAAACAAGGACGAATTGTTTGCGATCGACGTTTATCATCACTTCTTGCTCCGCCTGATTTCGCAATTTCTTCGATAATTTCTAATAAATTCGGACATTGCTCTTCGATACGAGGTTTTCCACCGCCACGACGATACAGTCGTTTCAATTGCGGACGTAACTCAGGTCTACTGTCATACAGTTCTTCGATAACTTTTCTTTGTTTATTTCGATATCGACTCGAAGCTTTGATTCTCAATTGTAAACGTTTCAATTGTGCGGCTGCTTTTTTTCGTTCAATCATTAATTGTTTCAATTCTCGTGTATTTTCTGGTGTTGATAGGCCCATTTGTCTCAATTGAACTAATGATGAAATTCTTTGATTCGTCGAGTTCAATGCATTGAGAGCTTCTTGTTGTTTTGGCTGCCGTTTTTTAGCGTCTAATGGTTGAAATTGAACTTGCAGAAGCGACGGATTTTCATTTAAATCTTCGAGAGAAATATCTTCATCTAGAACAGTTTTCTTCTTTTTGCCATAATAAATTTTCTTGGTTTTCATTTGTTCGTCATCGTCGTTGTCATTGTCATCGTCGTCTGTTGACAGATTTTCGATGATTTTTATTTGATTGACCTGTTTGATTCCGAGAGATTCGTTGTAAATTTGTAGATATTCTTCGATTTTTTCTCGTAGAAATTCTTCATTGGACTTCAATTTCGTCCATTCGATTTGAGCATTTTCATGTCGAATCGATTGTTTTTCTTGAGGATGAGCTTTCATATAAGCCTCGACAAATTGTTTGTAAAGACTTGGACCTTGCATCGATTTATTTTGTTTCGACATTTTGTTGCACTTTTATCTTTCTTAAAAAATGAACCAAAGTAAATTTCTACACGCTCGGTCAAAAGAGAACGAAAAAGAAATGTTCACCTGTATATCAAATAACGAACGATGAAGTTCATGCAACCATATCGATACATTATATGCTTAACCTTGTTTAAACAACGTCATCTATCGACATCGTGGTTCACGGGAATATGTGAAAACCAATTGGAAGTCGAGTATATTTTGTTCGTTCGTTTACTTCTTATTATTTTCTGTAAAAACAAAGGTTATAAGTTTATACTTTATTGTCATGGCAAATCAATCGAAATCTGGAAAAAGTTTGTTTGATCGTTCAGACAAGACTTCAAATTGTGTATCTCGTTTGATATTCTGTTTACTTCGTGGAATTGATCCATATATTCAATATTCATTAATTTTTAATGGAATTGGTCAAGAACTTTTATCTAAAGTTGGTCTCGTTAGTTTTTCAAGTGGACCCAAAGGCACAGCTCTTGTTGTAATGGCAGGTGCTTGTGCTTTTAAGCAAATTCTGAACATAACATATATTCTAGAAACAAATGTTCCGATTTCTGCTTCGATTACCATCGGTATTTACAATACTGTGCTTAATTCTCTTGCTGGTCTATCAGCTTTAATTTATCCTCCATCGAATGATTTGGGTCCTTTACAATACGTTGGCATTTCAATGTTTACTGTTGGTCTTCTTGCTGAATTAGTTTCTGAACTTCAACGAAAACAATTCAAAGACAATCCACAAAATCAAGGTAAATTATATACCGGTGGTCTCTTTTCATTGGCACGTCATATTAATTACGGTGGTTATACTTTATGGCGAACAGGTTTAGCTCTTACAAGTGGAAATTATTGGTTAACTGCTTTGCAATTCACTTGGAATATGTTCGATTTTACTAAACGTGCTGTTCCAGAACTATCGAATTATTGCAGTCAAAAATATGGACAACAATGGACACAATATGAACACGATGTTCCTAATATTCTTATTCCTTTTATTTGGTAATCCTTTTTTTTCTGTCATCCAACTATGTAGGACGTAGTCATGTTTTACCTCAGATCTAATAAATAAATGATTTCTTCAAATATTTTATCATGTTCTATATAAAATAGAAATTTAATTGTTAGTCAGGTTTCATTTTGAGAAAAAAAAGATGACAATTGTCAATTTCATTTTAATCTTATTTTCGATGAATATTTAAACTTACTTTTAAACATAGACATGCATTGTACTTTGAGAACATGTTTTTCTAACGTCGTCACCAAACTACATAACGATTACTGGTCACATTAGTCATTTCTCTGACTCTAACGTCGATTTTCCTTTTGTATAGTCTCTCTACACAATATCAATATTTATTTCGATTGGTGTCTTTAATCACCCGTGTCAAGGTTATTGAACGAAACATTCATCAAGATTTATTTATCCAACTCAACTATTTTCAATAAAAAGATCAATAATATCGTTTGTGACGTAGGTGTTCGATACTGCTTCATTAACGTTTTATCTCACAGTAACGTGAAACAAACGAAAACATGTAAGGTTTTGCCTTTTCTACTATACGTTCGATGATTACGAATACGTTTCTTTCGATTTGTTTAGGTATCGTCAAATACTGCATCTTGCTAACTTGTAAGTTAAAGAAAATGAAGTCTTTTATTTTTATTTTTGGTATTATATTTAGCTTTTGGCGACTTGGAAGTGGTGTTACCAAACGTTTTCTCTCGCTTGATGATGAAGATCAAACAGTTTTTTGTTATTTGGAACGAGGAACACCTGTTGAAAATCAACCAACAATTGTATTCATTCATGGATTTGCTGGTAATAAAAGATCATGGGTGAATGTAGTTCGAGTAAATAGAAAACAACGAACGTATTAATTCATTCATCATCTCTTTTCTCAAAACTTATTAGAATATTCCTCGAAATTATCACTGTATAATGATTGACTTACCGTATCATGGTGAAACAGTTGGTTGTTACAAAGACGATAGTCCAATGTATTCTCTCGTCAATAAATTAAAATTGGTATGTTGATTCTTATGTTCATTTGTAGTGATTTATAAGTGAATCTTTTCTATTTTAGTTCTTTGATAAATTAAATATGATAACACCTTTTTGTTTGGCTGGAGCATCAATGGGTAGTGCAGTTGTTACTATATTTTCGACAATGTATCCCGAATATATTAGTATGCTTTGTTTGATGACTCCACCTCGTATGTTTATTTTATTCTCGTTGATAATAGAAGATTTCAATTTTGTTAATAGCTTGTAAAGAATATGAAAGTGAATTTATTCAACAAGTTCGTCAAGGAAATACGCATTTATTATCATTTCGAGAACGACTACTTCATTTAGACACACAAAAAAATGTAAGTGATTATTAAAAATGAAAATATTTTCATCGAATTGATTTGTTTTTAGTGCTTAAATCAGTACTTCAAGGTGAATATATGAATCTCGATGAATATTATCAAAAAATAACGAACATGAATTGCCCAATATTGATTGTATGCGGTCGAGAAGATCAGATCTGTACATTAGAAGGGATGAAATATTTTTCTGAAATGATTTCGCATGCAGAAATGATTGTGCTTGATAACTGTGGTCATTGTATTGATCTTGATAAAGCTGACGAAGCAGCGAAATCACTAATGACTTTTATTGATCGTCATTCGAACGAACCAATGAAGTCATAATTACTTTTATTTCAGTCATTGCATATGAATAAATAAATAATAAAAAATGAAGGTACAAAACTGTAGATTGAGAAAATACAAAAGTTATAATATACGACATTCGAATTTAAACTAGTTTTCCATTTGTTAATTCTGCATGAAATGTGGACAGTAACGAATTTCAAAAGAAGTTGTATATTGCGTAACTGTAATGAATCCATTTTGTTCAAGCTTTTTCTTTACTTCGAGTAAAGTTCAAATGTGTTCGATAATGATTGCTTTTATAATGTCCAGTGGCACAATGCGCTTCATTATGTCGCAGATTAATCAGCACGATTTTCTGTGTTTGATCGCAATTTTGCTGCTTAAAAACGACAATATTTCCATCAACGATAAGTATTCATCAGCATTATTTGATCTGAAAACCGAATGAAATTCCTGAATATTCCATAACGTATCGGACTATAATTCTCGAGGGCGGTGATGGATATTTCTTCTTCTGCACGTGTTATTTCTATTCTGAACAGTCTAAGACGTTTTTTGTCCGTTCAAACACGAAACATACGTATTTGTCGTAATAGTCTTGATATTCGTTTGATGTTTTAATTTTAAAATAATTATACAGAGTCATTCAACATAGATTACAGGTCATAAAAAATATATATTCCTTTCATTATTGTTACTTGAAAGATATATGTTAGCCTTGTATTTGCTTCATTTTCCTTCATTTACCGCATATGAAGACATTCGAGCGTTAGTTTACATGATAAACATGTGCGAAAAAAGATACATCCGATGGCTTATATTTCTCTTTATATCGAACATTCAAGCAAAATCTCGTAAGTTTCAATTGTTTTTACTGAACATCAGTAAACTACGTAAAACTGATTTAGACAAAGATTTCTTCACTAATTGTTTCGAAACCAATGTTAAAAATAATATTTATCAATTTTCTTCATATAACATCGAAGATGATGCAAAAGAAAATCCAATTTCATTATCAAAATATCGAGGTAAAACTCTTTTGATCATCATAACAGCAACGTTCTGTCAATATACTTCTCAATATCCACATTTAAATAAATTGAAAAATCTGTATCGATCGAATCAATTCGAAATACTTGCATTTCCTTGTAATCAATTTGGTTTAGTAAGATTATAATTCAATTGAATATATTTATCCATTGCTTGTATTTTAGCAAGAACCAGGAAATAGTGGAGCTGAAATTCTAAATGGAATTCGATTTGTCCGACGTATTCAAATTTTCATATTTCCTTTTCAATTTATTTGATATTTTGTTGTTGTTGTTGTTGTTGTAGCGGGAGATAACTATATTCCTAATTTTCCAATGTTCGAAAAGACAGATGTCAATGGAGCAAATGAACAACCATTATTTACTTATCTCAAAGTAGAATGTTTCGAAAAAGAATCTTCTATTTTTGAATCTATTCTTTGTTTTTTAAAGTCACTATGTCCATCGATAATTGATGAATTTCATTCGTGGCCAAATATAACCTATTCACCAATCCGTTCGAATGATTTACGATGGAATTTCGAAAAAGTAGATTATTCTTATTTTCTAGTGATTTTCTAATATTTTTATCCAACAATAAGTTTTTAATTGACTCAACTGGTCGACCAGTAAAACGTTTTGCATCAAGTGTAACTCCAGCAGAACTCGTCGATCATATCAACGAACAACTTTATTTCGAATAAAATCTCGATTAGAAACAAACATAAACTGTCCTTGATTGTATCAAGATATTTTTCATAAAATAAAAAGACAAGAAAACGAAAAAAAACATATTTTTTATTGAATCAAATTTGACTAGGTAATCGACGGATTTGTTCGTTTAGTTTTACGAAGTTGATTGTTCAATAACAGAAACAGTTGTCATTAATTTAGGAAGAACGTCTTGACATAAAGATGAGACACTATTTGAATTGCTTGTTTTATCGTCATTTTCCGAACGAAATCGTTTGACATCTACGAAGAAATTCAAATGTATTTTTTGATAATTAATCACAAAGAGTTTTACTCGACGATGGAATTGTTTCAATGTCGATTTCTTCGTCATCATCATCATCATCGGTTAGTGGTCGAGTAGGCGAGCCAACTTGATCGGAAAAAACCGACGGTGACATTCGTCCAATCGAATGCTGAAGAATGACTGGCGGCGGAGATGATAACGATGGCGTTGAATAGGATCGAAATTGATGATAAAATGGTAACGACGGAGGAAAGTAAAATCCATTTAGAAATGGAAGTGTACCCGCATGAGGAACATTGGTCATCGAGCCAGGAAAACGATGCGTTGGCTCACGTAATTGAGATAAATGTTTCGAACAAAAGCCATGTCGTTGGGATTCTTTTTGACATTGATTCATTCCGCACAATCGTCGCCATTGTTTGCCATTGAATTTTTTTCTCACACCTGTATTACTAAACAAGCAAACAGAATAATGACGCAATAACTAGGAAATCCTTTTACCCAACAGTGAATACATCGCCTTTTTTTAACGCAGCAAATTTATTTGCTAATTGAGATTCTGCTTTTTGTAATTCGTCGTTTTCATTCTGTTCAAAAAGCCGCAATTCCTCCTGCCATGGTTCGATTAATAATCGAAGATTTTGTCTTGTAAACCATTTGTCTTCTTGTTGATTCTCATTTGAATCATCGAATTCAATCGAATATTCCAATCGTGCCGAATGTTTTTCACGTATTCGTCCGCAAACGAACCGATTGAAATCTTCGTTGACATCTCGTCGAACACAAACACGAGTGTCAACTGAAAGATCGTGACACGCAGGTATATTATCAATAATAATCACAGGACAGCAATTGTCAGTCGATTGATGAATATCAATCGTTGTTGACGGCATTTGTTCATTACGAAATGATAATTTGACTAAATGAGAATCGATTATGTCGAGAATAGATCCAAGATGATAAATGTTCGGCGAAGTTTGATCACGAATAAGAACGTTCTGATGACGCCATTGATTTGCATCGAGACTGAAGGACGGTTTTTGCTGTTGCCAACGTTTTTTAGGCGGCGAAGTATCATCAAACGCCATGGTCGATTGTTCTTAAAACGCAAAAAGAAACGCACGAAAATATTTTCTTTTTCTTTTCAATGAAATTGTTTTTTTTCTCTTTCAAAAACAATCGAAAAAAAACGGCTCAAGACACACTAGTCAGCTGATACTTGTCTTTTTCATCTGATCGACTCTATTTCGTACGTTAAACGCAATATTGAATCTGTGTTCGTAAGTATGTAAGTGTTTTTTATCGGCAAAAAAAGAAAGAAAATATTTTTCTCGCACACTTAATACTAAAACACAACAATCAACCTTATCATTTAAATAACGTACATTGATAATGGATGTCAAAGTGCAAAGCAATCTATTCTATATTACCCTACGGTTGAAAATTATGTTTGTCAACACGAATAACAAATAAATAGACAATTTAACGTCGTCTTTTCGATTACGAATGACTAACTCACCGGTTTTTTCGCTCGCTCTCGCTCTCTATTTGCAGTTTGTGGGTATGATGAAAAATTGCGTAAAGCTGTTTTTTTTATGATATAGAACAAATAGATCGCATACGCATGTAGTTACGTATATACGTCGATGCATCGTGTTTTTCTTTCGTTTTCTGCTGTTTCGAACATAAAACATATACGTGACACACTCGAAAGCTTGTTTTTTATTGAGACCAAAAAGAAACAAACACGAATACGATCGAAAAATGTTTGTTTTTTTTTCTTTTTAATTACGATGCCGACGAGTCCAAGGCATACATTTCTAAAACCGATATCGTAAAATCGATTTGCGAACAAAGAGGTTGATTATCGAATGTTTCACAATGATTCGTATGTCCTTGGCATAACGATTGATCGACATATATTCCGTCTCCATTTCCTCCGCCAATGATCAATTTTTCTTGATCAACAAAAATAAACAATTCACGTTTGACTTGATTTTGTTCATTGGATCGTTTTCCTACCCAAGGATATTTTATTTGTTTGGGAATTAGAGTAAATAGAAATGTCTCGCCAAAGCCAAAATACGCTCGTTGATGTCGTTCAG
>ERZ781399.649-NODE-649-length-37690-cov-4.070945_pt1 | contig 37690 bp, 48 predicted proteins | sample MGYA00511014_ERZ781399 | MGnify/ENA primary metagenome ERZ781399 (study PRJEB29847, sample SAMN06458254) | wastewater metagenome | isolation source: Wastewater bioreactor | place: South Africa: Cape Town | study: EMG produced TPA metagenomics assembly of the...
AATTATTAATTAAACCAGCTTTTCGCCATAAGCATTGGAAAATTTTGACGCACACTGACTTAGATCGAATCGTTCCTCCTTAAGAAATCGAAAATCGAAGAGAGTCCTTCAAATGGCACAAGAGAATGTGTCCCTCTAGTCGTCATATGTGAACATTTTCTGCCGGTGGCTCTCGTTCATTCATGTCTTTGATTTGTTATTATTTCATTGTTTGTTTGTTTGATTTTTTTTCACTTGCATTTCGGGAACGATGTGTTTTCTTTTTGTCAACTTTGATTAGTTAAAACAAACGAGACCCGATTTGCTTTTAATAAAACAAAAACACAATTAGTCTTGAAAGATCATTTTCGTTTGCATTCAATACCGACGAGTTTTAACAGTATGCATACACCGATCTATGCGTGTATCTTCTAGATTGGTGAATAAAATATTTTTCTTCGATTATGGATTATGGATTGTCTTTTACAAGTGGTAAACTTATGTTTTTATCAACTGCATAGAATTGTACTCAATGGACAAGTTGATCGGCTGACACCGAATAATTGTTAGGCAGAAGTTAATAAAGTTGTTTTCGTTGATGACCTAGAATGGAATTATCAAAAGTGTTGACCCTCGATAAGGATCATGGTTACTGATAATATATTTTGTTTTTTAGAGATAATTCTCCAGGATATGTAACTCCGCTAATTTATTCTTTCAAATTTCTTATTAGTATTTTATTGACAATCCAAATATAGAATAAATAATCGCACCGTATGACCTAGAATCATATGTTTCTTCTATGTATATAAAGTCTCGACTAACATCGAGTCGACAACAGAAAACAAGGACAAATATGTTTCATCAGCAGATCACTTTTATTGTATTATTTTGTTTACTTTCTTCGGCAAATGGTGGATATGATTTTCAACAATATCCAAGCTGTAAACAATTTGAAAACAAAATATATCAAGTAACAGTCACGTTTCCTAGTCTTCAACCGTTATTTGTTGGAGTACGATTACGTCCCAATGGTATGTTCGATGAAATATGTAACATTGGCAATGGTAACAATGAAGCTGAACTTGGTGCAAGTTTTGGTTTAAGTACTCGTGTTGGTTATTATAAATGTTTACCAAATAATAAAATGCGTATAACCGGTTATGGATATCTCTACAAAAATCCAGATATTCCACTTTTAGCAACGAATGGTGCCGTTGTTATGCATGATTTTTCTTTGCAATTTGACAATTCTGGTAAAACATTAACTGGCAATGTGACATTTGCTGCTTTTACAAGTGGAACAAATCCATTTGATATGGACAACGTGCCAATTATGCCAGGTCCTATTGGAGTAGTTACCGGCGAATTATTAAGATTTCGAGCCCGATACGATTTAGATCGTTAGTTTTATTTTTTTGAAAAATAAAAAAATACGTAGTCTCCCCCTATGTAGTTCTTTTTCGATAAGTAAACGAAAATGTATTCATATGATCTTTGAAATTCTATTCTATGATTTGTCCTTGGTTATTTGTAAATGAAAAAGAATCGAGCAAATAACACCATATAATTTTCAATTAAAATGAAGATCGTTACCGTTAAGGTACGCATTCTTTTTCTTGTTTTTCGAATAAATGACCTGACATTGCTAAGGTAAAAAACATTTGTTTCAGTTTTATGTATCGCGCAAGCTCGTCTTATTTGTCAATCAAAAACTGACCGTATGATAAAATAAATAACTACAATTCAATTCAATTAACAAGTGACACGAGAATAAAGAGTAGACGCACGTGTTTTTGGTCAAAATAAACTAGTTATGTGAATGATGAGTACATAATGGTAAACTATATAAACGAATTGCATATCAATCATTGTATAATATAAAATAAAATGGTAGCAAGCAAAACAGAGAAAGGAAACGAATCTATACAGTAGGAGAGAAAGCAATACAGAGACAGTTAGTTTCTTTTGTCAATATTCAATTCAGAAATAATTCAAATGACAAATTTTGGAAACGTAATCAGACAACAAAAGAAGAAAAAAAATCCACACAATCTGTTAGTTTTCGTAGTTTAGTAAGTGAATTCTGGATGGTATGCGTTCTCATTTTGATTTATTTTCTAGTTTCGATATGCTAGTTTGGTTGAATTATTTTATTTATTAATTGGAATCATTGCATCTGCTATATTTGGAGTCATTCTTCCACTGATCTTATTAATCTATGGTAATACAATTAACATATTTATTAATCGATCATCGAATTTATGTTCATTGAATTTAACATCACTTTCGGAACAATCTTGTCCTTCTAATGTCACATTGACAACAGTTAATTTTTACACCAATATAAAGTAAATAGGCTTGTCTCGAATATACTTTTACATAATTGATCATCTCGTCTAGGTTTTGTAATCTCACTCAGTTTAACTTGACTAGTACGAATCATGATCTCACAGATGCAGGACGAATGCCAACAATATTATCAATGATTCTCGCATTTGTTGTTATTGTTTCTGGTTATATTCGAATGGCATGTTTGAGCATTTTGGCTGCGAAACAAAGTCGAACAATTCGAAACGTATTCTTTCGATCGATTTTCAATAAAGATCTTGTTTATTTTGATAAACATAAAACTGGTGAACTCAATTTAGTTTTAACAGAAAATATTAATAAAATTCAAGAAGGTATGAGTGGTAAATTTGGTTCAGCTATTGAAATGATTGTTACTGCGCTGAGTTGTTTTATTATTGGTAAAACGAAATATTTGATATAGAAAATATTCGACGTGAATTATTCGTTTAGGATTCGTACGTGGCTGGAAATTAGCATTAGTTATTCTTTCTTTGTCACCATTGATCGTGGTTTCACTTATGATTCTATTCAAAGTAAATGTTCTAATAACTAGTAATGCTTAATTTTAATAGACAAAAAATGAATGTAGATCTGTGCTCGATTGACAGTAGAAGAATTGAAAGCATATGGACTAGCTGGAAACATAGCAGAAGAAGTGATTAGTTCGATTCGAACTGTATTCTCATACAATGGACAAGAAAAAGAAATTGAACGATACGAAAAACATCTCGACAAAGCAAGAGAATGTGGAACAAAGAAAAGTTTTGCTGATGGATTGTCACGTGGAATCACGTTTTTACTTTTATACAGTATTTATGCATTAGGATTTTGGTATGGAACAAAACTTGTACGAGACGAAAACTACAATATCGGAGATGTATTTACTGTGAGTTGAAATTTCGATTAAGAAAAATGTTCGGTTCAGTGTGTATTTAGATATTTCTATCGATTAATTTTGGCGTATTTTGTCTTGGACAAGCAAATCCATTTTTTCAGGCTATTTCAGAAGCACGAACTGCAGCCTTTTCTGTTTGGCAATTGATTGACGAAGTATACAAATAGATCTTTTGCACTAATTCTTTTAATTATTTGATTTCAGTCATCGACAATCAATAATAATTCTGAAAATGGATTGAAAAAAGATGAATTCAACGGAGATATTCGCTTTTCAAATGTTCATTTCTCATATCCGTCTCGATCCGATATTTCAATTCTCAATCATCTTTCTTTTGATGTTCAATGTGGTCAAACAATAGCACTCGTGGGTTCATCAGGCTCGGGAAAATCAACTTGCATACAACTATTACAGCGATTCTATGATCCACAAGCTGGTTCAATTACAATCGATGGACGATCAGTTAGTGAATATGATCTCAAATGGTTGAGACAACGCATTGGAGTTGTTAGTCAAGAACCCATTCTATTTCATACAACCATTCGTCAAAATATTCTTCTCGGTTGTGAATCAGCAACCGATGAACAGATTCATGATGCAGCTAAAATGGCGAATGCACATGATTTTATAATGACACTTCCTCATGTAAGAATATGTACTTTGTGCAAAACGAGAATTGATTTGACATTTGATTGTAGAAATATGAGACGGAAGTTGGTGAACGTGGTAGTGCTCTATCAGGTGGACAGAAACAAAGAATTGCTATTGCACGAGCACTTCTTGGCAATCCAAAAATTTTACTTCTTGATGAAGGTAAATTCGATGAATATTTTAAACATATCCTTCTCTCATTATTGTGATCTGTGTAGCAACAAGTGCACTTGATAATGAAAGTGAAAAAATAGTTCAAGAAGCATTGAATCGTGCTGCTCAAGGTCGAACCACATTGATAATTGCTCATCGTTTGTCAACAATTCGACATGTCGATAAAATAATTGTGATGCAACAAGGTGAAGTTGTCGAGGAAGGTGATCATGAAACGTTAATCAAAAATCAAGGTGCATATTTCAAGCTTGTTGAACAACAACAACAACAACCAACTGAATTATTCGTGGTGACACAACGAAAACGAGGATCAACAATTGTTAGTGTCGCATCATCATACTTATCCGCTTTGAATACACTCGAAGAGGATGATGATGATACAACAAAAGAAGAAGAGATCAAAGTAACTCCATATCAGCTAGAGAAGACAAGAACCAAGAGCTTTGCATTTGATTAGATCAAGAAACAAAATATAACCTTAGCATTATTAAAAATGAATAAACCTGAATGGTATTTGCTTTTGATTGGTTGTATTGCAGGTGCTCTCATCGGTGTTCATGAAGTAGCCTATGCTATTGTACAAACAAAACTAGCCGTCGTAAGTCGAAAGTTCAAATTTTGATTTCTGTTGATTGAAAATGAATTTATTTAAAATACCAAGATTTTCCAAGAATGTGATGTCAATGAACAGAAACGAAGAGTTTCTTTACTTGTTATTATCTATATCATTTTGGGTGTATGCTGTTTAGCATTTAATTCCATTGAGGGATATGTATTTGGTCGTTCAGGCGAAGCTCTAACGAAACGTCTTCGATCTCAAGCATTTCGATCGATTCTTCGTCAAGAAGTCAATTTTTTCGATCAACCAAATCATAGTACAGGCGTACTATGTGCACGTTTAGCATCAGATGCATCAGCTGTTCAAGGTGCAACCGGTCTTCGATTTGGTTCGATACTTGAACATTTATTTACTATCGTTTTTGGAACAATCGTTGGACTTTTTTATTCATGGAGATTGACATTGTGTATGTTACCTTTCATACCATTTATTATTATCGCCGGAGTTTTGCAAATTCATTTAACAACACGAATTGTTAAGAAACAAAAACATATTCAAGAAAATATTAACAAGGTACTGTTGTTTTTCTACGATGAATATCAGTTGGTGTGTGTGTTTTTCTTTTGTCTGGTAATTTTAGTTAACAACTGAAACAATTCAAAACGTTCGAACAGTGTTTTCGTTAACAAAAGAAGATCATTTTTGTGAAGAATATGCTCAAAAATTGGATTGTGTATATAAGTAACTATCAGTTTATGTCAATGAATATTCTCATTCTTCTTCATAGATCGTCATTGAAACACATACATATACTTTCGATAACTTTTGGTGTTTCAAGCTCATTCATTTATTTTTCTATTGCTGCTTTCATTGCCTTGTCTATGCTGTTTGTTGAACAAGGTCTAAATAGTTTCGAGGATATTTTTATGCAAGTATTTTTTGTACGAAATGTTCATAACTAAAAAAATATCTTCGTTGTAGAGTTGTTAACGGTGTTGTTTTTGCTGCTCGAAATATAAATCGAGCATTGACTTTGTAAGTTTTTAAATGTCATCAAAGATAAATCATCAATCTATTCATAGATTACCCGATTATGGAAAAGCAATTGAAGCTGCTCAAAATATTTTTACTCTCATCAATCGAAAACCTGTGATTGATAATGAATCAAAAGATGGCGATGAAATTGTCTGTTTTACTTTAATGAACTATTGCCAATGAATATTTCTTTCTATTCTTTTTAGGCAAATTTTCAAGGACAAATTGCTTTTAATCAAGTTTATTTTGTTTATCCAAATCGACCTGAAGCAATCGTTCTTCAAAAATTCAAACTCAATATCGAACCAAGTATGAATTACATTCAATCGACCGAGGTTTTTTTTTAAAAAAAAACTTTTTTGTTCTTCGTTTCAATAGATCAAAAGATTGCATTTGTTGGTAAATATAGTCGATGATTTTGATATTGTATTGTACAAAGTTTTAGTTTAGGTACATCGGGTTGTGGCAAATCAACAGCAATTCAATTAATCGAACGATTCTATGATCCAAATGATGGTTCACTTGTATGTATTTTCAAATGCTTCTTGAGATAATTCTCGTGTATTTCTTTTTCAGTCAGTTGATTCGAAAGATATTCGAAGTTTAAATTTACATTGGTATCGCTCACAAAGTATGATTTCTTATTTTCTTCTCGAATTTAAATACGAAATTTTTCTTAGTTGGTTTTGTTTCACAAGAACCAGTGTTTTTCAATATGTCAATTCGAGATAATATTGCTTATGGTGATAATAGTCGAAATGATATTTCAATCGAAGAAATTATTGAAGTTGCTAAACAAGCAAATATTCATGAATTCATTCAAACACTTCCTCAGGTACGTGTTGTTACTCGAGTATATGAGAGAGATGTTTTCTATTTTGAAGGGTTATGAAACGAATTGTGGTACAAAAGGTGTTCATCTTTCCGGTGGTCAAAAACAAAGAATTGCTATTGCACGAGCACTCATTCGTAATCCGAAAATTTTACTCCTTGATGAAGGTAAATTCGATGAATATTTTCAATAGATCTTCGTCATTATTGCGATCTGTGTAGCAACAAGTGCATTGGATAGTGAAAACGAAAAGATTGTTCAAGAAGCATTAGATCGTGCTCAAGAAAATCGAACATCGATCACTATTGCTCATCGATTGTCGACAGTTCGAAATGCTGATTTGATCTGTGTTGTACAACGTGGAGTTATTGTTGAAAGTGGAAGTCACGATAAGCTGATGGCACTTGGCGGACAGTACTATCGATTAGTGCAACGAAAATTTAATGATTAGACTCTTTTTATATTTGTTTTGTTTGAAAAAATAGATGTCCTTTGTGTACGAGAAGAAAAGAAAATAACTTGAATCGATAGATTATTTTTTTGAAGTCGGTTTCTAAGCGACCGCAATGTAAAATGTTTTGTCGACAACTGATGATCAGTCAAAAGAAGAAATTTGAATAAGTGAAATTTTTCTTTTTTTGTTTCTCCTGTGTCAATCCGCAAATGCTTTCGACAGAAAAATATGAATTCGATCCAAGCTATCGAGGTCAAACAGGTTCAAGTATTGGCGTCTCTACTGTAGGCTTTCGTTCGAATAAATATAATCCCAATGAATGGGAAGAAAATAATTATGCGAAATATCATCAAGCATTTACCGATCGTGATACAGCAGAAAAGCAACGTTGGCAAGCAACACGTACTGAAAATGAAACACTAGCACTGTCTCAACAAACACAAGCATTATCAACAAAAAAACTTCAACAACGGTTTGTTAACTTGTTCGCATATAACTGATTGTGTTCTTTCTTTTTTTTTTGTTGTTATTGTTATTAAAGATTGCATGATGTGAATTTCTGGAAATTCGAACTCAATCGTATGATTGAAGATGTTCGAAATGAAACTGATTTATTAGTTGCACAAAAGAAACGTTTAACTAATTCGTTGGATGCAACTGAAGCTCCACTTCATATTGCAACTGAATGTTTAGCCAATCGAGATCGTCGTTATGGCGAAGATCGTGTTTCTGATGCTGTCGAAATTGCTCTACTCAAAGAAGTCGAAATCATAAATAATGTTCAAAATCTTCTACGTCAAACAATTCTCACAGCCGAACAACAAATTCGAGCTAATCGAAATGCAAAACAAAATCTCGAAATGGACTGGAGCAACAAATGGGAAGCATCAGTTGCCGATGCTAAAGCAACGAACCGTCGAAATGAAGATGTCGACATTATGTTCTATCCCGGCGTTGCTCGAAGCTATGACAAGTGCTCGATTTTACAACAAAAATATTCAATTATTTTCTGTTTTTTTTTCTTCTAGTCAATCGACACCGGAATCATGGGCACAAAATTCTCATGATAATATTGTCAACGGTCAAAATCAATTGATGGCTTCGATTCAATTACGAGCACTCATCGACAGTATTCTTACTGATATTTCACGAGACATGCGTGAACAAGCCGATGTTGTCGAAACAGAATTCGCACGACGTATTGCCGAAATGTCCGATGCTATGCAAAAAATGATTCAAAATAATCGTGAAGTAGATAGATATCCTTCTCTTTTTTCAAAAAAAAAGATTGAATTGCATTTATCGTTATTTAGACATTGAAAGCAATTGCTGATAACGAAAAGAAAATTGATATGCTTCGAGCATCGATTCGAGCTAAAGAAGCGCCATTGAAAGTTGCCCAAACGCGTTTAAATGATCGACGTGCTCGGCCTGGTATCGAATCCTGCCATGATCCAGCTCAAGATCAGTATGTTGTTTTTCTCTTATAAACACAAATCACGTTTTTCTCTTGAAAGGTTAATCGGTGAAGTTTATCAATTATCTCAATCGGTCGATAATCTAACCAATGAATTACGTGAAGCCGAATCGAATTTGAAAAAACTTCGTGATGATCATCAAATGCTTGTCAAAGAAATCGAAATGAAAAAGAATAGTCTCTATATTGATCAAGAAAAATGTATGGCAATTCGAATGCGTTATCCAACTGTTCAACGTTTACTCGGCTACAATGCTTAAACGTCGATGAGAACAATACATACATTAAAAAAAACTATTTTTTTTCTCTTATTTTACTCGATTTTATTGTCAATTCCTAATATATAAACAGCAAACAACATGTCATCGGATCCTTTGAATAATTATAAAAAATAAAAATAACCTTTAATTGTCAAATACTACTTTTTGCTCGGTAGTGTGCAAATATAACGTTGTGCTAGATGCGACTTTATTTTTAAATGAGAGAGTTTTTTTTTCTTACACGTCGACACATTAGCAAACAAAGCATGATTAAAACATCGTAGCCTATCCATCTTGTTCTATTTAACAAATAAAAAATGAACGAATAGAATCAATCGCATATTAAGTAGGTACATAGATACAAATAAATATTTGTCAAGCATTCATTAGTTAGACTTTGTTTCGAAACACGCTATGCAGTTGAATTTCCCTTAGGACAATTGTAAGAAGAACGTTACTGTTACAGTGTAATGTCCTTATCATGCATTCCTCTTCACGTTTTTCTCTTCCTCTTTTCCTCACTTCGTTTATTCATTCCATTGTTATCTTTTCATATATATGTGCACGCTTCTGCTTTTCTCTTTGAGAAGTTTCGTCTTGTTTTTTCAAACACGAATAAATTGTTTGATTGTGTATTTGATCCGAGGCTACACTCTCACAGTTACAAAAGAATTTATACTTTTACAATACAAAAGTTAGAAATCAATTATCGTCATGGGAGCTGGCACAGTCTGTCACCGATCGCTTTTTTTTGTCTTTTATTTCCAGACATCTGTGTGTTCGATGTACTTTTTGACAACAAAATTTCTGCTCAATTGATCGATATTTAAACATTTACCATCATACAAATTGAAAAGTTCTTCAGATAACAATCAATCGTGCATTCAAATGTGTCATTAGAAACGTATTTGACTGGAAAGGAATTCAACATCTAATGAAATAAACATCAAACAAACGACAGTCGAGAACTGTAAGCGGTCAATGGTAGGTTGTACTTTTTCTCTTCTGTTCTGTTTTCTTTTTTTTTCTTCGTTCTTTCATTCCTGACAACACCCAATTTATTTTCTCCTTCTCGCCGGTTATTTAGCCATTTTTATGGTACCACTGTGCCATACGACTTTCATTTGTCTTTCTTGAATAATTAAAAAAATTCTTATTCTCCAGATTGCTCGTCTTTTTTTCCATGGAATTGCCAACATTCGCACGATATGTCTGCATATTAATTCTTGGTCTAGCTGTTGTTTCGCTTTATTTTCTATTTTCAAATCAATACGATACTATTATTCATAAACTAAAAATACCATTTCAAAAATTGAATCTCTCAAAAAATGAATCCATTATTGATGAGCAAATTCCTTTGAATTTTACATTTGAATCTCGTTTATCTTCGACATATCCTTATTTACCGATTCATATTTACACTCAAAATTTATCATTATTAAATAAAAAAAACAGTAAATTGATTCTCGTTGGTAACGGATTTTTCGGCACAAGATCTTGGAATCTTTTCGAAAAAAATGAATCATCAAAATCAATAAGTAATCAATACGTCCTAAAAGAAAACGCTGCAATATTTATTTGATTTTGATTTAGTGACGAAACTAATGTGCCCATTTTTGATAGATTATTGTGATATAACAATAGACGATGATCGATTCTCTCAAGCCGATGCTGTCGTTTATCATATGCGTGATCATGTCGATATCCAAGGTGCTAATTCAAAGCGAAAAGCTCATCAACGTTTTGTTTTCAATCTTTGGGAATCACCAGCACATACAGAGAATCTCAATGGATTCAAACAATTTTTCAATTGGACAATGACTTATCGATTTCAATCAGATATAATTACATCGTATTACTCAGGCAATCCATATGTACATATATCGAGTCCGTTTCATCAGTTGATGTTAAAAGAAAAATCAATGAAAAATTTAAATATATCATTTAATAAAAAACTCGATCAATTAACGGACGAGATATTTGCGAAGAAGAAATTAGGTACAGCTGTTGCACTGATAACGAACTGCGGTGGTTCGAGTGGTCGAATGACATTTATTCAGTCGCTACAAAAGTATATCGATGTAAAAATCTACGGTCGATGCGGTGAATCATGTCCAGCAAATCGAAATTGTCGAGAATTTCTTGCTGAAAATTATTATTTTCTATTAAGTTTTGAAAATAGTCGTTGTACAGAATATGCTAGTAAATCATTGATTGATTTTACCAATCGAATTCGTATATTTTCTTTTTCTTTAGCTGAAAAATTCTTTGAAACACTCGAACATCCGATTATTCCCGTTGTTCTTGGTCGAACAAATTATTCGTATTTCATTCCATCGTCAGGATATATAAATACAAATCAATTTACGACAATGAAAGCTCTTGCTGAATATTTAAATCAAACACGAAATGACAAGAAAAAATACGAATCGTATTTTGCATGGAAGAAAGATTACGTTTGGGGTTTAAGCCAATTCTTTACGCCTTTTTGTGATCTATGTGTACGGTTACATTTGGATACGAAACCGAAAGTTTATGACGATATATCTAAATGGTGGTTCGACGGTGCTTGTGAAAAGCCAAGCATTTTGCCTTAGGATAATATGTTCTGCTTTGAGTGTGCTCAAAACTTTTAGATAGAATTTTTATAATGATATTGAAACCGAGTGCAACTTCTTCTTGTTTTTTTTTCTTGTTAATTTAGTAAAAACATTATTTGATACATTCTCGTGACATCTATTGAAAGATTTCTACTGACTGGATGATTAGTCTTGGCCTGTCATTGAATACGATGTTTTCGATGATGATCCTTTTTCAATCATTTGATTTAATAAGCTAAATGTCGACTTGTTTATCTATTTATACTTGTTGGCTACCTCGATTAATTTCTATTCAACGAACATGTCTTCGTTCAGCATATTCGACAGTATCGAATTCAGATAAATCATCTTCAACACCTCGTTCTACGTCTCGTTTTTCCGTCAAAATTGCTCGATTTATGTTCGAGAAAGATTGCCTTCAATCATCAGCATCTATGTCGACACATCCGCATTATACGAAAGCTGAAACTCCAGCAGATATTCATGAGATCGCAAGAGATTTCGTTCGATCTCTTGAGCCAGGTTTGCAAAACAGACAAAAGATTGATTTGAAATCATTTGACTCGTCGTAGAACATCGACAAATTCTTGCAAAAGAATTAACTCAACTCGAACAGAACAATACAACAACGAATGTTGTTCCTATTTTATCTTCGCAATTAGTTGTTGGTAAGATTGCTAAAAATCAAATAAATCGCAGTAATTTTGCTCTAGTCTTTCTCGAGACTGGTCTTCCATATATTGGTTTCGGTTTTGTCGATAATTTTGTTATGATTGTTGCGGTAGATTCGAAATTTATTCTTTCGATAAAACAGAGGAACTGATTGACTTTGGTTTAGGGTGAAACAATAGAAACATTTATGGGTGCAGCTTTTTGTATATCAACGATGGCAGGTAAGATTCAAATTGAACTGAATGATTGATTAGTGATAGGACGAGGATTTGTTTAGCTGCTGCTGTGGGTAATGCTGTCAGCGATGTGTTGGGGATTGGGTAAGTGAGAAGAAGATGGTTGAGAACGAAAAGGATGGCTAAGACGCGCTTATTTAGTCTGGCGGATCGAATTGAACGTATTTGCGGACGATTTCTAGGGGCAATTGGTATTAATCCGCCTAAACTAACACCTGAGCAATGGGCACAACGATCGATTCGTATAACCCAACTCTCAGTAAGCAATTCTATTCGACAAAAAATCCGTTTTTTTAAAATATTTTCTTTAATTTCTAGTCGAAAGTTATTTGCATCTTTTTCGGTAAATGCGATTGATTTTATTTGTTTATTAAATCATCATTCTTTTTCTCCTTTACAGGTTGTATCTTAGGCATGTGTCCGTTACTTTTCCGCGATACATCTGCAAAATCCGAAGATAAAAATTAGCAAAAATTCTTTCGTTTTTCGTTGTCTTTCCTAGAAGAAAAATTTTAAAACATTCAGTACTTTATTTTTGTGTTTTGATGTTAATTTTAAAAAGCGATTTCGCATTTGTAGATGAATATTTTGCGTCGATTTTCATCGATTCCTTTACGTACATGGGTTCGGCAATCGCATCTCGAATCGAACGGCGAACAAATGCCCGTTTGGATTCAACCGAAAAACGAACCGACTGAAGTCAAACGTCGTCGACTTCTCTATCAAAGTCGAAAACGTGGCATGCTAGAAAATGATCTTTTGTTGAGTAATTTTGCATCGAAATATCTCGGTCAAATGAACGAAAACGATCTCGATCTCTACGATAAATTAATCAATACGCCATCGAATGATTGGGATTTGTATTACATGGCAACTGGTAAAATCGACATACCCGATGAGTATCAACATCATATCATGGATTTATTCAAACAATTTGTTAAAAATGAACACAAAGAAAAACGTACGAGACAACCTGCGTTAACTCCTCTCTAGTTTTGCTTTGATGATGATAATAATAAAAAACAACTGAGAAGTATCGGTTCAACTTTTCTTTTTCTTTATTCGAAATTCTTATAACAAGAAACAAAAAAAAACGAACTATGGTTCATCCGGTGCTGGCGGTTGATCCTTTTGTAAATCATACGAATGAAGAGCATGAAGAAGTTTCTTTTCAATCTTATTCAATGCTCGCATTGTTAAAACTAATGTCGTATGTTTTAGTATACTGTAGACATTTAAACCTAAGACAAAGAGATTTTTGATTTTGTACAATTTCGAGAAGTTTTTTTTTTGTTTTTACCATAGACAGGCATTAGAGTGAATCCTTCGGTTTTAGCACTGGCAAACATGATATTATGTGGCATAATATCGGTACTAGAAAAGTCGGAAGATTGAGTAGAGAATAGAAATTCAAATATTGACAAACATACTCATCGACAAAGAGAATTGATGGACCCCAAAAACGATCTTCGGTTAGTTCTTGAAGATACTGAAAGAAAAACAAGACGAATCGAATTATCGAAGCGATGATGGTCAATGCGCTTACATTTGGTTCATGAGTTGGTAAATCTAATGAATCAACGAAATGAACGTCATTCTACGAAAGAAAGATTTTCGAAAAGAAAAAATCTACATATCGATAATCTACTTGATGCAATTTAACAGTTAATGCTGTACAAAGACCTTCAACTCGTTTTTCTTTTGGAAGAACATAGAAAAATGATGTTGGACCTTTGGGTCCATTGACTTTATAACCACCTTTCCATTGTGGTCCAAATCGTGATTTATGTCTTGCACGACCCGTGCCTTTTTGTGGCCATGGTTTAGCTCTCATATTCGGATATTCATGATGTGGTGGTGTATATGCCCAATCCTTGAATAAAACACAAGTCAAAATATTGAAATTCTATTTATCTTAACAGTAAATCTTTACAATTTTTTTATAATCCTTCTGCCATTCGACATTTTCATAGAGAATATCCAATCTATATGATCGAGTTTTTGTTTTCTTTTCAAATTTAAAAAAAACAACGAAGAATGTTTTTATACCGTGGTGAAGTTTGCCAAATCGACGGATGCAGATCGACAATCCCTAATTTTTCATCACGTTTTTGCCCGAGAGTTTCTAACCATGCTTGCAAGGGTGGATAACGCGTATGAGGATATTCAAGCTGTCGATTCACAATCAATGGAAGTTGTTGCTGTGCTATCGAATTAGCTGATAGATCAGCTGCAAAAAAATACGATTTTTTCTTGATTAAAAAAAGAAAAAAATCAATTCGATTTTTATCCTACAAGAAAATGTCGACGATGAACTTGTTTCAAGATGTCGAAGTGTTCGAATGAGAGAACAATGCCGAAAAATCTATCCGAAACATGAAAATTCATATTCATGTTAAATAGAAACGAAAACTACCTTGGCTAATGTCGATGATTTCAGCATTATTCGTAGTTTTTAGATTTTAAGAAATAGTAATAGTAAAAGAAGAAGACAGACTACTACGATTGATGAATCACAAATTTTCTTTCTTTCGATTGGCAGTGCTCTTAGAAAACGGTATTCGATAGAGGCCGTTGAATTTCTGTAAAAAAAATTCGTCGTATGAGCGTCCTTAGGCCATCTTTACCTGACAGTATTAGCAAATCAATTATATCGAACTAATGCTGTGGGGTAAGATGAAATTCAGCTGCTCGATTGAATCCTACCTTTTCGTATTTTATTCTAATTCAAATGACACAAAAATGTTGTCTATTTATAGTCACTGAACAGAAGTTCTATTGACTAACAATTTGTTTGTTTGCCTCTCTCTCTCTCTCGTTCGCTCGCTCCTTTTCGTGCGATGTTAAAGGGCGTATTCTGTACGAATTATATTGACGAAGGATTATCATTAGGAGGCACGAGTTTGTCCGCCCAAACGAACGAACGAACGATTGGATCACTCGTGTTCAATCTTTCGATCCTTTTCCTAATAATATATACATATTCAACAGCAGACAGAAAGACAAACGGCACGTGTAATTAGTTTGCCAATTAGGTGATGGGTATTAGATATTGACATTTATTTTTGTGTACATAGAATGAGAGCACGAGAGAGAAAGAGAGATACATATACGGATGTCGTATGAATATCCTGTTTACTAAGATGTCACATCTTTGTTATATTTATTTATAAGAATAGGATAATTATTGTGTTTCTTTTTTTGGTCAAACGAAGACAAGAATATTTTCTCATAGAATACAAAATAAAACAAATCAATGCACTAATGGAATTTGATTTCCGTAAGAAGTGTTATTCATGACACTCGGATATGTGAAAAAATGAACAAATAATTGATTTCAAGATTTATAACCTCGAACAATCTCGGTCACTCTAAATTTAGATTATGTAGGCGAGATAAAACAAAACGGAACATGCAGATCCTTGAACATTGACGCACATATCTATTGAGTGGAAACAGCAATCGTATTTCTGTCGATTCGTTTGATGAACGTTCCTTGTAAATAATTTATTGAATTTTTTTTTGTGTGCGTCAATATTTTCTTTTTTGACGATCTCCAAGGAAATCTATTTGAAATTGAGCTCTTCTTCTTTTTTTTTGTTACGATTTTGATTCATCGGCAATGAATAGATTGATTTGATTAGTATTTAATATATCATTTTTAAAAGCACTTGAAAAATTTTGTTTCACAAGAGATACATTATATAATCACATATTAGAGCACTTATATTCCATGTTTTTTCTTGAATATCATGTTTTTTTTCTCTCAATTCATAAGTACCCACATAACTCTTAGTAATCAAAATAGAAACAGAAATATATCTATCTATAAATAGATTAGCTGGATTATTTGACGGGTGTGGAATATTACTGTCAGTTCTTCCTCTTCTCTCTTTCTTCTTCGTCGTCTGATTTTTGTTTCAATATAAATTCCGAGCTCACAAATGCAATTATTTTATTACGTATAAACAGAGAGCGAGAGGGAGAACCTTATGCTTTAAAAACTAATCTCATATAAATAAGCATTTCCTTGGTTTTTCTCTCGTTTCTGCATTCGGTGTTTTATGATTACTTACTAATATCTGACGTCAAAGGAAAAAAATGATGCATAGCATCATTGGTTTGAGTGCTTAGGTTTTCAAATAGAACGTTAGGAAATAATCTATGACTTTTCCTAGTCAATGCCGATTTTCATTGATCGTATGTAATGATGTTGGCAAAAAAAAGAAGAAAACAAATTTATCTGATTAAAGGAGCATTTTGCATCTTTTTTTTTCTACGTTCATTTATTTCCTTTTTTTCTTTTCCTTCAGCTGCACAAATTCTAGTTTTTACGAGAAAAAATTAATATATATATATATAAAGAACAAATACAACATGTCAACCACTACCACTACAACAACAACAACTACTGAACCTTCGTCTTCTACTGAACAATTATTATCACCCATGACTGAACCAACATCAACAACTAAAACAGATGTTGTCATGTAATGTATTTCTAATCTTCGAAATTGATGTTTATTCGTTCAGATCGATGTCGCAGTTTTGTTTTCTATGCAATTGAAACTAATCTAAACATTCTTTTTTCATTTCCCTTGTGTCAGTTCATCGAATGTATTTAAATAGATAATCTAAACGGAAGTATTTCTTACGAAAGTTCACACGTACTGATCTGTTTTTTTTTCTGCTATATATATATATATATATTTCATGTTCTTTCGAGAACGATTGCGATGTCGATGACTAATATATATTCTTATAAATGCATTTGTTATTGATAATTTATCACGACGCCTTGTGATAGTAGTCGTAGAGGAGAAAAGAAGAAGAAAAATTTTCCTTCTCTTTCTCTTTCTTCGATTTTCATCGAACATTTCTATCGTGTTTACTTGCTGATTACTATTGAATTCGATTCTATATAAAAGACTATGCAGATGTCAAGCAGGTAGATCGACTCAATTAATTAACTACTGTTTTGTTTTTCTTTTTCACTCTATTCATTCGAATGTTTTAATATTTTTCTTGTTTAGGAAAAGCAGTTGTAGTGATCTACAAAGTCGTTTGAAAGTTCGTAAAATGTTAGGTGTCGGCGATACAGCCGGTTCAAAAATCAGTCAAATACTTGGTCATTCCGATCATTTAATTTTTCAATTACCACCGAAATTAACAATCTGGTTACTATTAAGCGCAGTACTGTTTTCTTGTTTTACTGTGATGGTAAAATACCAACGATAAACAACATATTCGATAAGTAGTTTTCTTTTTTTTTTTTTACTAGGGTTTAGTCTGGCCATCAAGTTTACGTTTGCTGTTACCAGGTGACTTTGAATCATCGGTACATCTTGCAACGTCCTATGCTTGTAGGTGTTTTCTTGTCTCAGCGATTTTTATGAAAAAACGTGCATTTATGATTATGTTTTCTTCAGTTTTAGCAACTATTCTTGCTTTGACTATTCGATCGGGCGACAAAAATTCTCTACAACTCGTTCTTTTCTCTTTGGCTTTATTTCATTCATTATCATTTTTCAGTAATAATCATAGACAAATACAAATATTTAATTTAACTTTTGTTGTTTTACTCAGGTTCAATATGGTTTCTTAAAAAAAGTGACACAAAAACAAAATCGATCGCATCACTTATTCTTCATTTATTTTGTTCATTAATTAATATTCATTTCTATCATGCAATCCTACGATCAGTATCAACATCACGATCACAACAAAAATTAAAATCTTATTTTCAATCGTTCTTATCGTTTCCATCGGTGATCGATAATAACAGCGACCATGAATCATCTTAAAATATTCTCAATCGATATGTATATTTTTGTTTAAGATGAAAAAAAAACGACACAAACTTATTCTTTTGATATCTTCTCTGCTTACAAACACATAAGCTAATATTTTATTTAATAAAAACAACTTTTCTCAATAAATATATATATACATGCATAAAAGCAGTAATGATGTTTGTCAGTTTGACTAAGATAATCTTGATAGAATCTCAAGGGAAATGCTACTACGTTATTTGTCAATAATTATTTGACATATGCCATATGTTTATGACAGTATTTGCTTGAGTTTTACGATTTTATGTCTGTTAAATAGTCAAATATTTCTCAAGTTAACCTGTCGTCTCTCAAACGAGACCAAAGCACAATATTAAATCTATATTTGTAATTTTTTAATTAACGAACAGTAACTAATGGATAAGTGTCTGTCAATAGGAAAAGGTTATTTCTTATCGAATATATCTAAATGATTCTTGTTTTCGCAATATGTCGATGCATAAATAAGATAACAAATCGTGTAAAAAACTTATTTTGTTTTAACAAAAATCCTCAAGAGATGAGCATTTCGAACTCAAAGTATATTGTAATAACATCCATCAGAATTTCCGCTTTCATCACTAGATTCTTGACATGTCGAGTTCAACGATGATGTTCTTTGATACATGCATAACTGACATCAGACGACGACGACGACGAAGAAGAAGAAGGAGACATGTCATCTCTGCTTGATTTCGCAAAGATAAAATTATTTTAGATACAAATGAAAAAGAAAACGCGCTTTTATAAAAACAAACAAACAAAAACAAAACGTTTTAATCTGTGGTAGTCACATACCGACGTTGTTTTTGTATAAAGAGAACAAAAAAAACCACACACACAGACACAAACTCCTTGATTATCACTGGGTAGAGAGTTTTTTGTTGTTGTTGTTGTTGTTATGAATAGAAACATGGATGTAGTAAAGAAAAAAAATCGTCTGAATCAAAATAGAAAATAGAACCAACAAATAACAAGAAAGGGGATATTTCATTATACAGTTGATGAATTTGTTTTGCCCGTAAACATCGACAATGAACCATCATTAAATCCGACGGCAAGTAATTGACGATATTGATGAAAGGATAAACATGAAACTTGAGCAAATTTCGATTGTTTTATATCAAAAAGAAGATCACCGAAACATGTTTTGAATTGTAGAGCATTGGCTGTTGCTAGTGCTAGTACATTGCCTGTCGAATGAACATCTGCAGCAAGAACTTGTTGCGATGTTTGCGGACCAGATAATTCCGCATTTGTTCCACTTTCAATATCCCAACGTCTCAATTGTCCCAAATTACTAATCGACAATAATCGATCATTTGTATCAGCTTTCAATGCAATGATAGGCGCATGACGATTCAATGGTGCTGCTGGTGGAATAATTGCAATCGCACTTTCTTTCGAACGTGTATCAAAACATCGAATTGTTCCATCGCCCATGCCTGCTGCACAATAACCATGAATATCCGATGTCAAACAGAACACACCGCCCGATGCACCTGTATCCATCGTGTACAAACAACGTTCACGTTCGACATCCCATAGAGCAACATAATCGAGATCAGTACTCGATGCATATATTCGACATAATTGTTGATTCCAATTGACGACAAATTTTCGTTGAGTTTTTAATGATGTAGCTGATGGTGCTGCTGCTGTTGTTGTTGATGATGTTGGCCCAGTTCGATGATGTGAATGAATATATTCGTCGTCGAGAGCGATCCATGATGATATAAGACGATGACTAGTTGCATCATAGATTCGTATAGCGTGATTATCTGTTCCGATACAGATCAATGTTCGATCGTGTGCATTGATATAATCTAGTGTATTGATTGTCGAACCGATGGATCCAACTTTTAATACTGATTTCGAACGAAGTTGTCCGTCTAAGTCATAAAATATTAGATTACTATGTGAATTAGCAACGGTGAGATAGTTTTCGTATGGATGAAGTCGTACAACTAAAGGACTCGCATTGGTTGTTCGATTGTTAAAAACAATTTCACGCATATGCTGAAAATCAGCTAAACGACATGGATTCGAACGTATACAATGATTTCTCCAATATCGACCGCTACGTGCAAAACAATCATTTCCTTCGTCATTATCGAAAACACCCTGTTGTTGACTAATGCCCGAGCCAAGATCGCGACTAATCGTGTTCGAAACACGAAAACGACCGCAGCACCATTGAAAAAATTTCGTGCCAACTGGCTGTTGTAGATCAGTGAGAATTGTTTCGGCTAATTGAACCATTTCATACGATGGATCAGACGCAGCAACTGTTCGAATAGCTTCATTGACTTTGTCGAAAACAGTTTTGTAGACAATTCCACCGGTTCGATTCGCGTTATTGACAGCATTTGAATTCGTTGATTGTGTAAATAGAGTTAGAAAATGATGCAGAGCAACGAGCACTTCTTGTCGGACAAGTGGCGAACCATCGTGTAGACAACGAGTGAGAACTGTAGCTGCTTCTTTGGATTGTTCAATTCGTCGTTCACTAAGTTCAGTGCCCGATGTTGATGATAGTAAATATGTACCGAGAGCATAGGCACAAGCAGCACGAACTTCAGGCGAATCATGTGTTGTCAAAAGAGTTTGAAGTGTGTCAGGTGCACGAACAAGAACAGCTTTTTCACAAGCATTCGAATTGCCACGCCAGGCCTGACCGAGAAACAACGTTGCCCAAAGAAATAGAGCTGAAGTCTCGCGAAATGACAGTGCAGGAGTATTTAAAATATCAACAACACGAGACATCACGGGAACAAGTTCGTCCTAGAACAGCAAAAATCAATAGAATCCAAGAGAGAAAGAATGATGAAGTATGCGATTCGTACTTGTCCTTTGGTGTAATTATCAACAAGACAAGTTAAATTGAAAGCTGCTAGTGCACGAACACCCGTCGATGAACGAGAATCAGTCAATATTGATATGAAATATTCATGACCTTTTTCACGAATAATATCGATTTGACAAGCCTAGGATAGAAGTATGATTGAATAGAAAAAAGAGAAGACCAATCATTGCTTTGAATTTACTCGATCGACCGCGAGAATTTTCGCCCAAATAAAAACGAGATACGGTCGAAGATCATCACTGGTTGCTTGTAATAACCGAAGGACGTATGGAAAGATACCGACAGAGAGTGCCAAATGTACAGCCCATGTGCCAATATCAAGAAATCGAGCGAGTAAATCTAATGCTCGTTGTCGATGAGATTGACTGAGTAAAACCTAAACATAATCGAATGTTGATTTTCGAGTTCAATCATCATTCTAGAAAACGAACTTGTAGAACAATTGGTAATTGTTCGGGTTGTTTTAACTTTTCTCTTTCAGCTGCTGATGTTAAGAGAGAATTTTCGCTGAGCCAAACTGAAAATGCCGTTAATTGATCGGCAAAGAACGAACTTGGCTCGTAAGCTGGTTCGCGTATTCCACTTTCGGTTTGTTTTAAAACCGATGGTAATTGTTTCAAACACAAATCTAATGCCATATCCCAAGCATTCCTATTGACAATTCAAAAGTTTTGCTTTCATTTCGACATTCTTTTCAATACAAACCATAAACGATGTTCAAACATCGGTGGTAGAGCTGGCCGCGAACAAACATGACATCCATATGACCGCATAATTCGTTCCGCAAGCAAGAAATTTCGAAATAACGATGCAACTAATAGATCTTGTCGAAAGAGACGCTGAAAAATTTCTTTTGACAATGAATTCCATGCAATGGTATCTGTAACAGCCGTAAATATCCAATTCAATTCTCCGAGCATAGATTTTCGGTCAGTAACTGTGCCAGGTATCTTATCAATCATATCTTGATCAATATCTGGATTCAATCGACTGATATTCTTTTGTAAAACGTACCAGCGTAGAGCGATTTTAATCGGTGTTGTTAAACATGATGTAAACAAATCAGCTGGCAGTTCGGGATCCATTGGTAAGAGTTCGTTTTCACCGCAAGCACCAAGTAGAATATCTTGAAGAGGCGAAGACGATGGAAGAAGAGGAATCAATTGACTTGTTGGATGACCAGGCACAGACGCTAGTTGTGGCGTTCGAGAAAGATTAGCACGAGCATCTTCGAGTTCTCGATCGATCTGTTCAGCAAATCTAACAAATAAATTTAACACAACACCGGCATGCGAACAATCGAAGACATAAATCGATGGAGAGCTTATCCATTTTTGTAGATCATAAAGTGACAACGGAATATATTGCGTAAAATTCTTATTAAATACCCAAATTTCACCATTCGAAGTTGGCCGTGGCACACCATGACCATTGTAATGAAAGAGAATTCGTTCTTCCTATATGATGAGACATGATTGTCAATATTTTCAAGATAATCAATAATAAAAAAAAACACTTACACGAGCATTTCGTCGAAGTGTCATGCAAAGTTTTTTGATATCATCTTGAGTTGGATCAAGACTAGATTTATAACGTGCTTTTGATTGCCATCGTTCATATTGACGTTGTAATTCAGCAGCAATAGTTTCTAATGCTCGTTTAGGAGATAAAGCAAATGGATCTAGAATGAGAACATTTTCTTTTAATAGACAAAATTCAAATCAATATCAATTTGTTTTTACCAATCCAACATTCAAGTTTTGAACAAGGGTTTGATTTTGTGACATCAGGTGGATCGACACCAATGTGAAGACACATAACAAGTGCGACACTTACGGTTTTCATCTTTAAAAACAAACAAAATAAAATCACAAATTGATTCATTCGTCATTACCCGATCGCGTAGTCGCCATTCGACTTCAATCACATCTGGTACATTTAAACTTTCATGATGATGTGCAGCCTGAAGTGCCAATGGTTTATTCCAATCATCGAGTTTTTCAATTTCATTTATTGGTGTAACATAAAATGTATCGGACATATTCAAATCTAGAGTATGAGGATTCGTTTCGGTATTCAACGAAAAATTAGTCAATGAATTCGTTATCGTATTTGTCAATGATGATACAAATGATTGCGATGTACGAGAAGCTAACATAATCACTAATCTAAAGTGTCATAAAGAAGAACTTGATTCGTATGTGTATGTATGTGTGTGTATGTTTTTTATCATAACATTTGTTTTACAAAAAAGAAAGAGAGAAGAGAAATCATTTTATTTATCAGCTGAAGATTGTCCTTGTTTGGCTAAGACTTTTAATACTTGTAGAATAGCTTCTGGTTTAATATTGAGTTTTAATAATTCGAGAAGAATTTTGAATATACGTTCATCAATTGTCAAATTTGCTAATCGTGCGAGTTCATATAATTGAACTTCATCGACTTTTAATGGTGTAATATCAGTAGACATCTGAAAGAAATTCGATTTATTGTTGAATACTGTTCATTGTTGTTTTTTATTTATTTATTAAGATCTTTATTTTTTTCAAATGAGATAAATACATTCAGATACATCGTCTCTAACTAATACATTTACAATACAACGAAGATCACTGACAATACAACCGATTAAATCGAAAGAGAAAATGCAAGTCTGTGGTGTTTTTTTTTTATTATTGAATCAATGGTACATCATTATCTTCGTCTTCTTCGTCCTCTAATAAACGATCGACTGTATATTCTTGAATGTTTGATTCACGATTACGAATGAGATTGATTCCCAAACTGAGTAAAGAGATCTAAATGTACAATCAAAATGTATTTTTTGTCTAAATATCGAAAATTATTTACCAAAAGGAAAAACCAACTCAAACCGAAATAAACAGCTCCGAATATCCAGACTTTATAGAAAAATCGAAGAATAATTCGACCCATAACCGTCATTTGACAATCATCTGAAAACAAAACCCACATTTTCCTTTTTTCTTTTTACAATCTCAATCTCTCACTTGTTGTAACATATTGTGTACATTTTTGAATAACTATCGTTCCATTCTAAAGATTGAAGATCATTTACGTACAAAAAGAGAAAATATTCGAATCAAGATTTTACTTGATTGATTGTCGAATAATGTTGATCGCCGTAGATCGCATATTGAGGAATGAGAAGATAGACGAAGACATTGATAGCAACGACGATGAACATGAGTAACGAACAAAGCATGAGAATAGCTTGAGGTTTTGTTCGTTGGCGAGAAAATCGATACATCTTTACAAATTCAATATAAATTTTTCAATGATACAAAAAAAAACAAAAACTCACTCGAATCCAGAAATACCAAATGCCAATTTGTTGTAAACCGTATAATGATGTTAGAATGATATAAACAAGTAAACTCGATAGAAGGATGTAACTGATCGGATAGTACTAAAATTTCAAAAACGAATAATATAGTGATTTGTATGCAGAAACCGAATAAAGTCTCTACTTTTCCTGTCCATGTTAGAACTAAATCAATCGGATTCGGTAGTGTTTGATTGCCTTGTGCGAATATCTGTTTGAAATCGACAAAATTCAAGCATTTATTAATATTGCTGAGAAGAAGTGAGATGAATATGAGTAGAACAAATGAGAATAAGAGTAGACCGAGAAGAATTTGTATGGGTCGATAGATGTATCGACATTTAAAGAAGAAACTTTGTCGAACGGTAATAATCGATTCTTCATTTCGACATAGAGCTGCATCTTGTTGTTCGAGTTCAGCTAATCGTCGTTTTTCACGAGCCGGCATCGGAACATGACGTGGATACTAAACATTTTCAAATTTTGAACTCATTGAGAAATCAAAACTCAAGTTCCTACTCGAGTTTTCAACGTTCGAATCTCTTGTTGTAAAGCCTGACGTTGATCTTCAATCGATGCTTGTTGTAAACGTGCACTTCGTTTACCACGAACTAACGACAATGGTAATGCAACTGAACCATAACCCTGAAAATGAACGAGATAATTCAATTGAAAGACAAAAATATCGACCGAAATTCTTACTGTATAAACCGTGAGAAGAAAAAATCCGATGATACTAAGAGTGAATATTGCAAATGAAATCGAATCTTCGATTCCTAGAGAAAATCGAAAGAATAACGATTTTAGTTTTTTTTTAAGAAATCAACGAAATCTACTTGAACTATCGAAATGATCGATCAGATATTTCACACGATCCCATTCGCTCGTCGAATTATCGCTTGGTAATGTTGCGATTTGTGGAACGAATACTCTAAAAAAAGACGAATAAAACTTTCTAATAAAGAAACTTTTCGATTTCTTACCCGAGAATTATGAGAACAAGCAGAAATATGACAAAACCCGTTGTCCATTGAAATGCTGATTTAATTCTCTAGACAAGCAAGCAAGTAATTAATTGTCAACATAATTTTCTTCTGCTTACACTCGGCATATTTGTTTCCTCTTGTTTTTCTTCGTAGTAGAAGAACAAAAACGGATTGACAATAAAAGCCATCGCAATAACCAATCCATATAAAACTAACAAACGAGAAAAACGATTCGATACGAACATTTTCTCATCGAAAACTAACCATAATATCCGAGTTCAACATTTTTTTGAATCTGATCTCGTACAGTTTGATTGCTTGTCCATTCCTAAATTGATTGATTCATTTTCAAATGAGGAGACAAGTTCAGTTTGCGAACCTTAAAAGTTCCATTTGGATATTTCATAAACGAAACGAGCATAACATCTGTAGGTAATAAACTCGCGGTAAATAAGGCAATAATCAATGATAACGAACAGATAAATGTCACGAGACAATCTCGATTTCGTTTTTTCTGATATCGTAATGTAAATACAAATGAAAAGAGGATAATAAACTAAGAAGTGAAAAAAGAAGTTCAATGTTTGTTTTCTTCTTCTTTTTTTTTTGTCTTACCAATCCAACAATTGCAAAGGGTAGCCAACTACCCAACGAAGCTAAGATTAACATTATTGTTGGTAATCTTGAAAAAAAAAGCGAAGATGATGATTATGCAAAAACAGCAAGCTTAGACAAATGTGTGCTTTCGTAATCGAACAATGTGTCTTGATTACACGATGTTAATCACCGAGAACAAAAAAAGACAAAGCTTTGTCGAGACATTAAGATGCGGATATGTTTTTCAAGATAGTCAATTGAACAAATGTAAAGATATGACAATAGTTGGATCAATATGGATTTGAATTGTTCTTCTTCTCTGTCGAGTATATAAAGAGAGACGAAATTTATTCATTCATTCATTTATTTGAACGATAGTCATGAACCATCATCGTATTCTTTACTTGACTGTAGGCGTTCTATTAGTATTCGATGTAATCATCGAAACAAGTGCGACCTGTCCAGTTGAAGGTAGAAAAATCGAAAATCTAAATTTATTTCTAAGAAAAAAGAAACTTCTCTAGCTGATCCAACGACAATTCTCAGTTGTGTAGCAATCGATGCTGTCGGATTAGTTCAAGCAACTAAAGGCAATATTCGAGCGTTTTGTACGATGGCTGAACGATTTATGGAATGTTTGAAAACGAAAACACGAGGTTGTTTTGGTGAAGATGTAAGTAAATGAATGTGTCAAATCGATTGTGTATCGCTTTTTTCGTTCTCAGTTTGTTCGAGGTTCGCTATCAGAATTAATCGAACTCTCGCAAAAATGTTGTGTCAATATCAATGAACGAATGAATGACGAATGTCCGTTTGTTAGTAAGTGATGATATCGAACACAAGTTTTTTTTTGAAATGAAAAACTCAAAATTTCTCTCGCGTCATAGACAAACCGCAATGTTTCTCAATGACAGATACAGTTAAATGACTCAATGGCAATGATATTGCAATTCAAGATTTAAAAATCGGCGATCGAGTATTAGCAACTGATTTTCAAGATCGAGTTGTATCCACTGAAATCATCTCATTTCTACATTATGAAAATGAATCTATCAGTAAATTTCATCGAATTTACATTTTCGAAAATGTCAATTCTTTGTTTGTCTTCTAGCATTTTTCTACACATTTACAACTGAAACAGGTCATCAAATATCTCTCACATCTGATCATTTAATTTTCATTGGCAATGGTTCTTATACTCAAGCACGTTACATCGATCCTGAACTTCATACGCTCTACATTATCGGATCGAACGGTCAATTACAACCGACACGTATTCGTTCGATTGATGTTCAACTTAAACAAGGCTATGCAACGCCAATCACTCAACATGGAACATTGATTGTCAATAGTGTTAGTTCATCATGTTACTCGTCTATTTATCATCATAAATTAGGTCATATGGCGATGGCACCCCTACGTTGGTTTCATCAAGCTAAGCAAATATTTGGTTTTACCAATGAAAATCAAATAAAAAAGAACGGTATTCACTGGTATCCGAGAACGTTAAATAATATCGTTCAATTATTTGGTCCCTTAGCTAATATACTAACAAGTACAATGGGAAAGATCTAAGAGGTCGAAAAAAACAAGAAAATTTCGTGTTTTTTTGCCTGTAAATACAAACGTTAAAAACAAATGTACTTTTAGTTTCAAAAACCTGACAATAATAAATATGATCAATAACGTTACCTACCGAATGATTTTCGTTTGATCAAACTAAAAATATATATATATGATGTTTTTTTTTTCATTTCTCGTGTCTCATTTTTTTGCATCGTAAACAATCCTAATCAAGCCGACCAATTGGGAGAAACGAGTGCATAGATGTCGCTGTGTGCGTATAGAAAACTTTTTTATTATTATTAAAACAAGAATACAAACAAATTTCTAGGCTACGATCAAATAGAAAGAAGAATGTCAATGACGAGAATAGGTTCGTTCGCCTTGATAATCCTGAGGTGGCCGATAGTTATCTCGATATTCGGTCGATGAGCGTGCAGCTCGATCACGCATTTCCTGCAAACGAGCTTTTCTTTCTTCCATTTCACGGAAATAGTTCTGAGCTTGAAGACGAAGACGTCGTTCGCGAAGAACTTCAGCTTGACGTTTTTCATCAATTTCATGATGTTTCATTTGCTAAAAACAAACAAACGAAATTCTCAAGTAAAATCATAGAATCCAATGATCATACATGTATAGCTAAGGAATTGAATGTTCGTTTTTCTCCGTATTGTTTGTCATCATATCGACCACCGTAGTTCACAAATGGTGGACGCTGTTCACTATTTTCTTCGCCACATGTCAAGTGACATTGGGCATAGGGTGTCTTGATCGCTAGACAAAGATAAAAGAAAATTTGTTTTTAGATTGAATGAAAACAGAAAAGGTTTCGTCGTACCGTATCGACTTCGTTTTTTAATAAAATTATTCCAATTACAATTATTCGAGAATTGTTCTGGTGGGACAGATTTCGGTCGACTTAACCGTTCTAAATCAGCTTGTGTTGGCGGTAGAGGTTTTGTTCGTTTTCTATTTCCTGTCGATGGCCGTGGTGGTAATGGTAAAGCTGAAGTTGGTCGTTGTCGGCGGTCAGCTTCTTGTGAACAAGCTGTGCACGGCAAAAACTCTTGAGTTTCTTTCAAATGAGCTAAGGATTGTCCACTTTTGACTCGAAAAATATGAGGTGGCTCATCGAAAACTAGACGTGGTTGACTTTTCGAGAGCTTCTTTTTTTCTGCTAACGCACGTTCAGTTGCCATGATCTAATCTCACAAGTGAAAGATGGAAGAGAAAAACACGCACGCAGACATGAAGCTGTCATTTTTTCTTTGGCAGTGTTTCTGCGAGCAACCGAGAGGCTCATGACAGACAGATGTCGGTATGGAATAAAATCACCCCTCAGTCAAATCATTCAAATTTATTTTTTTTATTCGTCATCAAGTGAGACTGATTGTTTCACTTAGTACATACAGAGAAAAACAAACAAGAAGAGAAAAAGAAAGAAAAGCACAAAATTCAACGAGATTTCTTTTTGGGTTAATATTGTTCCTTTAGCTTTTCCCAAGTTTTGGTGCCTAGTGCTCTGGCAAAATGATCATCGACGACGGATTCTGTGATTTGTCTGTAGATCGTTGATTTCTCTTCGTCGTTCATCGAAGGTCCGAATTTGGCCAGTGAACGAGCGAAATGTTCGTCAATTGATTCAGCTAAAAATACGACAGAGAATTTTTTTGTTTTTCCTCTCAAATTCAATTGCAACTGACCTGAATTTCGTTCGAATGACGACGAACTACTTGATGACGAATCGTCTGGTGTCAAACAACGAACCGAGTATTTCGAATAATTATTCATTAAAGACTTTCGAAAATGTTCGTCGAGAAAAAAATCTGTAGTAGAACAACATGAAGTCATGACATTGTTTTGTTAAAGTACAAAGAAAAACAATCATACCTTCACCAGCACTCCTATACCCATGATGTTGTTGATCAATTTTTGTTCGATAATGATCGTAATATTGTTGTGCGAGTTGATAATTTTGATTGCTTGGATAATTTGATAAATGGGGATAATGTTGTCGTAGAAATTCGATATGTGGGGACGATGGTGGCGTCGGTACATACGCTGGATAGATTTGATCACGAGATTTTGTTTTGAAGAATTTCGTCTGATTTTCATCATTTGTTTCGACTTGATAGATTCGACGTTTTTTTAACGGGAGATTTTTCGACATTATATTTGAATTGCACGTTGCGTTCAGTCCGTTCATTCTGCTTTTTTTTTTTAATATATTCTTTTCTAAAATGAACATCTGCTCATGAGAAAGAGAATAAACACGAAAGAATGCGAGATATTAGACAGTGAGAGAGAGACGAATGTGTAATTTAACGATAGAATGTTAGATATGAACTGCTCGCACATTTACACCATAGGTGACCAAGGAATGGAGTGACATGTTTTTTCAAAAATTCGAACGAACGAAAAAATGAATCAACTGAAGCTTTTTAATATATTTATATACGTTTTTTCTTTTTCAATACCTCGATTTTCGTTCTTTTCCTTGGGCGTCGCCTTTATTTTTCTCTTTTCTTCTCTCTTTTTCTCTCCCGCACTCAATAATGCCATATTACATGATCGAATAAAAATGCAAACTATATTACAGTCAATAAACAATGTCGAATGCGCATATTTCAAATATGACGAATAAGATTTAAATTTAACTACAGTAAGAGAACGCCTCCGAAATAACCAAAAAAGAAAACGAAAAGTACAAAACTTGCCGTTCTCTTTCCAATGTTTTATTGTTAAAAAAGGAAAAATGTACCCTGCCGACAAACAAAAAACATCCATTCTCTTTCTCCTTGTGATTGTTTTTTTTGTTTTAAAAAGCATATTGAATTAACATCGACGAAATTCTTTTTTGTTCCATCGTCTTCTACGCAATTGTAAGTGACCTGTTTAAGAAACGTGACAAAAAAGTGTGAAAATGAAATTCTTTTTTTACTTACTCCAAAGAAATGATGCCGTCATCTTCCTCACGTCCCTAGAAACGAAAATCAAATGATGTCATTTTGATCGAAATCATTTTCTTTTGCGTATGACAACAACGTACAAGGTATTTACAAATATGTTCGAATTGACCAATTGGATACGAGACATTAGCTTGTTTGAGACCGGCTCGAAATTTGTCATAGGTAACGATTAAATATGGTAGATTTTTCTCTTGAATTGTTTCGAATACATTGGTTAAGTTGATTTCATTTTGTTTACAATATTTATGTATTTGATTGAGAACATTATTGGCAAATTGTTCGACTGTTTGATGAATTGGTTCGATATGACAAGTGAACTTGGAATGATTAGCAAATAGCTGATGAATACCGGCTATTTGTTTGAAATTTAATGTTAAACCCTAGGTGAGAAATGTGACGAATCGAGATGAAAGGAGAGACAAAACAAGTCTATTATTTGCATACGGTTAAATCAAGTTCTTCTAATGTGATACTTTCGAGTTTGGATAAAGCTTCGAGCATAATCATTATACATCGTGTATCTATATGATTTTTTCCTAACTGAAATCAAATGAAAATTGAAAAGACAGACGATTTTCAAAGTCAGTCGTTCTACTCGAAAAATTTTCAAAGCTTGATTCGTTGCTGCTGCTACGAATAGCCGATAGACATGAGCTTCCTTGCCAATTAATATAATCGATGGATCTTCTTTAACTTGTGTAGTAAAACGACAGAAGATCGCATTGCCTGTTAAATTCAATTCATGCAATATCGCATTTCGTGTCAATGAATTTGTCAATAATTCGACTGTATCATTTGTAAAACTATTATTCGATAGATCGAATACTTGCAATTTATTATTATCACCGATTGCTTTAGCCAATGCACGAGCTCCAAGCAAACGAATACTACACCAACTCACATCGAGATGCGTGAGAACATTATTATCACCTGATATGAATGAATGAATGAATAAACAATCAAATCTGAAGAAAGGATTTACTGATCCATTTGGCAACAGCAATTCCGCCTTCTTCATCCAAATGATTATGACTAAGATTTAGTTCTTTCAAATTCGGATGATCCTACAATGGATTTTTTTTTGTTTTTATTCATATACTTTCGTCTTTTTTTTTGTTTAGCATTTACCTCGATTTTCGATAGAAACATATTTATATCACTTCCATTCAAACTATTACCTAATGTAGAAAAGAAACGAAGAAAATCATTGGTTATTCAATAATACATTTTTTCTGTCTCTTGTTGACTAGTTATAGATACTTATTTTTAGTTCAATGAACAATTTACTAAATAAAATCTTATCGATTATGACACACACAATTTTTTTCTCTCTCTCTCTCTCAAGTAGGTCGTCTATACTAACCAGCGATATTTAATGTTCGTAAGTGAAGACAAATAGCAGAAGCAGCAGCTAACTTTCGAATACCTTTCGTACCAAGATTATTATACGATAAATCCTAAACAAGAATGAGAACATAAGAAATCGATAGCTAAATAATTTCTTTGATTTATCGTACATAATCTTCGAGATAGGAATTTTCAGTTAGAATTTGATAGATATGCGACATGCCATTGTTACCGATATTGTTTCCCGATAGATTTAATGTTATAACCGATGTATTACGCTAGGAAAAAGAAACGATTAGAATCATAATGAGAGAGAGAGAAAGAAAAAAAATCGTTACGAGAAGAGCAACAGCTAATGCTTGTGAACCTTTCGCTCCTAATCCGTAATTTTCGAGATTGATTTTTGTTGTATATAACGAGCGAATAATCATCGAACACGGGCAGATCTTTAAACGTTTACATGTTTCTTCATAGACTTGAACACTTGATTTATCTTTTGATGCAACACTTTCTATGTAAGCAAAAACAAAACGCATAAGACATAATTAGATTCGTCGAAATTTTACCTTTATCAAATTCTCCATTGAGTCCATCGTCCCATTTATCATTGTCTAATTGAGGTATGACTTTAGTTAAAACATTAGGTTCGTTCTCCGATGAGTTCAATTGATTATCCAGACGATTAAAATGAACTTGATTGACAGTTTTCGGTCGATGAGGTGCTGGTTTCGTTGAATTGATTTGATTTTGTTGCGCTGGTCGAAGAACATGAGATGTTAATTGTGCTAAACGTGTATATTCATTATCGATAACCAACGATTTACGTGAGTCAATCAATGTTTCAATAACAGGATCACGCTTGAGATTAGCCGCACTATAACCGAGTATTGACTGTGGTGTATATTTCGATCGATTTCGTCTGCTTTCATTTCGTGGTTGTGAAATACTCGATGCTGTTGTTCCCGGTCGACTGGCTAGATTCTGTTGAGTTAGACCAGCAGTTGATTTCAATTCGAGATCATCATCAAATTCATCATCAATAAAATGATCTTCGCCCCATTCGGATACGGTCGGTTCTTCGACAATATCATTTAAACTCTATAGGGAATTAGAAAAAAAAATAAACACACAAATTAATTAGCTGATAGGTTGTTTTTCTTCTTTTTATTCATCTGTCTACCTCAGAGCCGAGCATTTTCTTTCAAAATATAAATTTCTGTTTTGCTTTGTTCGAACACATCAACATTGATTGTGTGCTTTGCATCCATAGAAATCGTTTATTAATAGCCGGAGGGTCAATAAAAGAAAATAGGCAGAACAGCAACTCGTTGCGATCAACGTTTGAACATTTCGATGTTTTTTCATTATATTTTTTTCTCGAGACGAAACAATCGTTGCCTTGAGAATCGATGAAGTCAAAAGATATTTGTACGCTATAATAATTAAACAATAGATAAGAACTATTATTTTATTGATTAATCTAACATTGTCAATGACACATTGAAGAGAGTTTCGTAAACGGAAACAAATACGGAAATACTTCTTCGCATTGTAGATATTTTAATCAAGAGAAAATTGATGTGATTCATTCATTTGTAAAGATTTGAATTTATTTAATAAATAATTCGACTACTTGATTAATCAAGTGCAAATCATGAAGAAAAACGCTATATTTTCAATTATTCTCAGAGTATCTTGACGATGATCTAATTGAATTTGAGTTAATTTAACTATTAGATCCAAATATCGATGATGATGATGATGATGATAATCATCTCCTTCCTTCGTTCTGTCTCTCTTTCTCTCTTTCTTCTTCTCTCTTCATCAAGAGAGAAAGTTTTGACAAGTCGATTAGCAAGCATAATCAAAAACAAGCAAAAGGAAGATCAGGAAATAGATATAAGAAGAGAGATAGAAGAAAAATTAGCGACTACTTTTAGTAATATCTTCTCCTGCATATTTACCCATAGTTTCTTTCTTTCTTTCTTTCTTTATCTTTCAACCATTTGTTTAGTAAGTTGTCAATCAACACAAAGAAACCGACCGTCGTTCTTGTCGACTGAACTGACCGTGGAAAATAATATCTTAATTCTCTTTTAGATAGACTAAGTACATGAAAAAATATTCTCACGGGATCAGGTGACGACAGCATTCCAATAGAAGAAACATCGTAGGAGGGGAAATAAATATGCGCTTGTCAACAACTTCATAGACATACATTAAATTATCTATAAACGCAAACAATCGACGAGAAATCGTTGGTTTATATTTATAACTTTCATATATGAAATGCTCGATACATCAATGCTCGATGCAGAAATAGGCGGTGCTTCGAGTGGTTTCAATTATTCTGCTCAATACGGTTTACGACGAACTTCGACAAGACCTGATGTTTATCGAACACAATTTGGTTCTATAACGGCTGATGAATATTTAACACCAATGTTACAACCACCGCAACGAACTGACAACATGGCACGACGTTTATCAAGAAACTCATTTCTCATTCCACCTCAAACATTTAAACGTCGAAATACCGATGGTATGTATAAGGAAACAGTTTAATTAATCAATTCAGTTTTTCTTTTCGCTTATATACACAAAACAAAAATGATGAATAGAACTATTGTGATGTGATATTTTGTCTGTTGACTTCGACTATCACGCATAAAATACAATTTATCTCTGACAGATAACCTTGTCGAGCTTTTTTCAGATGATATTCTAACATTTTTATCATGTCTCTCGAAGCTGATTTTACGGCTGATCGCTTGTAATAAAAGCATAAAGCTAATATCATAATCTAGCTGAAAGAACGAACGAGATTGATATCGAGGCTACTTTTTTTTTTTATTGAGTACTCTTCTCCTTGCGTTTTTTTCTGCTAGCCTTAATGAGAAAGTGATAGAGACAGAAAGCACACATATACACACACACGAAAAAAGGAAACAATCGAGTAATTATATCATACTGAGAGAAAAACAATATCAATTCCAATATTGACATTTACCGGAATGATATTTGGTGAACTTTAGAAATATGTATCGATGTATGCTACTGAGCTTGGACTATGAAAGATTTATATATGGCAAAATATGCACGTTTTGTCAATTAGAATAACAAATTGTTGATATTGAGAAACGAGAGAGAGAGTCGAACTTGTTTGCATTCATTTGTATACTAAGAGAATTCCGATGGATCGATATTCAGTCCCAATGAGTCGACATCATTGGGGATTATATGGTAACAATTGAACAATTCAAACTAATTGAAAATATAAATATTCTTTAGATCTCAAAGACAAACGTGAACGATCTGGATATTGCTATGGCGTTCTTATTATCCTCAGTTATTTACTTGTCATTGTCACATTTCCATTTTCTCTTTGTTTCTGCCTTAAAGTAAGAAAAACATACTTTGAATTTATTTCTTAACATAATGATAACACAAAAAAAAACAAACATTGAAGGTTGTACAAGAATATGAACGAGCAGTTATCTTTCGTCTTGGCCGTATTCTAGCAAATGGTGCACGTGGTAAGTCGAATTACCTTGAATTATAATAAATTAAAAGGAAAAGAAATCATTTGTTTACCAAAAAGATAATGATTTGATTTTCACGTTAAGATATTCTGCAAACAAACATTATTCGTGTTCTTGATATTTATTAAATTAGTCGGATAAGAACAGATGAGAAATGCAGATGTTTGATAATCCAGACAGATAGACAGACTCAATATATATTTTCTATTCTTGGATTACCTTCAAAATTTGATTATCTAGGTCCTGGACTTTTCTTTATTTTACCATGTGTTGATACATATAGTAAAGTTGATCTTCGAACAGTTACTTTCGATGTTCCACCACAGGAAATTCTCACGAAAGATAGCGTCACAGTTGCAGTCGATGCTGTTGTTTACTTTCGAATATTTAATGCAGTTATTTCAATAACAAATGTTGAAGATGCTGCTAAATCAACGAAACTTTTAGCTGCAACAACATTAAGAAATGTAAACGAAATTTCAAGATTCTATTTTCGATATATTCAATTCTATTCTAGGTCTTGGGCACGAAGACATTGCAAGAAATTCTTGCCGAACGAGATAAAATTGATAATGTTATTCAAGTGAGCTAATGATGATAATCAATGACATTTATTTTTCTTCGTGATTTTAGACTAGTCTAGATGATGCTACTGATCCTTGGGGTGTTAAAGTCGAACGTGTCGAAGTCAAAGATGTTCGTTTACCCATCGCATTACAGAAAGCAATGGCTGCCGAAGCTGAAGCATCACGAGATGCACGCGCCAAGATCATAGCTGCTGAGGGTGAAATGAAAGCTAGTCGTAGTTTAAAAGAAGCTGGTGATATTATCAATGAATCACCAATTGCAATGCAATTAAGATATTTACAAACATTAACACAAATTGCTGCCGAAAGAAATTCAACCATTGTTTTTCCCATTCCTGTCGAACTTTTGCAGACCGTATCACGTAGACAACGATAGATTTCGTTCATTTTCTTTTCTTTTCAAGTTAATTATATACATACATATACATATTAATATTTCTCTTTGCATTTCTTTGATGATTTTTTTTTCACAAACAAATTTTCTTGATTCATATGTAAGATTCACCAAAAGAAAATGACATGTCATGTTTCTTTTTACAAATATATTTAAAGAGGAAAAAAAAACAGAGCTATAACATAACTGACTAAAGAATGGCTTTGGATTTTGCTTCATTAACTAGAGATCTTCCAGATGATAATCGATTTTGAGTCGGCTCATTGATTTCGAAGCGTAATCTTTGCAATATTTCGATACACGTGATTTATAATCAGCAAAATGTTCTTTATATAATTGAATGTATTCATCGGAAACTGCATTACGAACATCTGGTTCAATGAGAAATTCATTTAGCATTCGAAAAATTTCCACCATACTGATTGTCGTCGACCAGCTTATATCGAATAAATGATGAGAGATATGTCCATCAGCAAAGACATTAAGATGAAAGATAGGCGTGTGAAAACGAACGATAGGCGGGACGATTGGATAATCATCTGAAAATTGAATATAAAGTACCCAAACGCTTTTAGCATAGAGTGAACCGGTTGGACCCTAGAACGATACATAACCAGATAAATGATTATAAAAAGAATTTATTTATACTTGTAGAAGTATTTTCCAAAATGTATAATCTAATTGACCATCTTGTCTTCGACAGATGTATAACTGAATATTTTCGATTTGTTTACGAACAATATTGTTGACTTCATCTTGTAGACGCATGTAAAAATCTGTTCCTTGATGTGATTCATTATTGAATTTTTGTGGCATACGTACACGAACTGCTGGTTGATATAATCTATCGGGATATTTCGCTGATGGATGACTCACTGATGCGCCAATATCACCACCGAATGTAGTTTTTCGTTCTCGTGCTTTTAACCAAAGAACAGCTTCCTGATCGAAGATACCTGCGAGATCAAGTGGATCATCCGACGAATTTCGATAGATAATACCACGAGTTTCATTACAAAATCGTCGAAAACCAACAATACTCTGTCTCTGTTGTTCAGTATAGGATGCTATGATTTGTGATCCAAAGAAAATCAAATCGATCACAACAGGTAATCGACGTCGTTTTTCTTTCAACTGTCTAAGTGTCAATGAACCACGATTATTAATTCCATCGGTAATACAAATAATTAATTTCTCGCAATCTGACGTTACTGAATGTTTCGATTCATATTGATTGATACTATCAAAACCAGTATTAATCGCATCGTACATACTCGTCCATGGTTGACCACGTTTAGGAATTCGATGAATAGCTCGTTCGAATTCATCGATATCCGTGGTTATTGGACAATGAGTTAGAACATCTTGACCAAAGAGAATTAGTCCAATAGCATGTGAACGAGCTTGACGATGTAGATTTTTACTTAATAATCTCAACATATTGATGCTAATGTCGATGAAACGTCGGCATGATTTATTATTTTTTCCA
>ERZ781399.664-NODE-664-length-36855-cov-4.567446_pt1 | contig 36855 bp, 49 predicted proteins | sample MGYA00511014_ERZ781399 | MGnify/ENA primary metagenome ERZ781399 (study PRJEB29847, sample SAMN06458254) | wastewater metagenome | isolation source: Wastewater bioreactor | place: South Africa: Cape Town | study: EMG produced TPA metagenomics assembly of the...
GTTAGATTCCAAATTTTCACTGAATTATCATGACTACCACTGACACAAATATCGTCTCGAACCTAGACAATTTCTCGTTTCATAGAAAACAAACCGATTCAAAATTACCACAAGACATCGAACAGTATCCGTATGACCTAATAATGTTAATTTACACGCACATTTCGACCATGTTTGATTGATTGATATACTCCAAACTTTAATACTTCGATCATTCGATCCGCTCACTAATCGAACTTCATTCGTTCCATCGACATGTAAACATCTGACACTACGTGAGTGGCCAACAAGAGTAATAATCTCATCTGTTGTATTCATATCCCACCTTTCAAAAAGCAAAATAAATTCTTCGAAATCAAGTCTTATTGTCTTACACTTTGATAGTTCCATCTGTACAACCACTGATTATTGTTTGACTGTCGAATTGAACACACGAAACTCCTAAAGAAGAACGTTGATTTTCAATTTTGCTGTTTTCTTTTGCGCTCGTTCATACCTTCAACATGTCCTCGATATGTTTTCACATCGCATCGACCATTTAACCATCGCGAACGTAAACGATAACGTTCGATGAAAATGTCTTTCCACTAAATTCAAATAAAAAAAAAAAAACTTTAGACGAAGAAAATTTTTCTTCTTTCTACTTGAATTTGTCCTTGTTCATTGGTGTGCGTTTGAATTTGTTGTTGTTGAAGTAATCGTGATGAAAATGACCATTTTTTCTGTTGACATAATTGTCGCCAAAGATCGGAATGTGAACACAAATACGACCAATATTTATTTACACGTGAACAACGAGCTAATGAAACAGGATCGAGTAAAGATAGGATATGAAATGAAATATCAAATGGTAATTGAGTTAATGGATCCGAACAATCCGACGGACAATCTCGATGCCAATTATCGGCAATGAGAAGTGAAAGCAAATGCCATTGAGGAGTCGAACAAGAATTCTATAAACCAAACAGACTTGACATTATTATTAGCTATGACTTTATTTTTCTTACAACTAATTCTCGTAATAATTTTTCTTTATATCGATCATCAAGTTGACTAAACCAATCGACAACATTCTGCAAAAAAACGAAAGATATTTCTCGTGTTTTTTTCTTCTTCTTTTGTTTTATTAAACAAACCATTATTTCTGATGAAATCATTGATTTTTGAAATGAAATTTCCTGTTCAATATCATCTCGTTGTTGAGTATTAGGCACACGATGATCGGTAGATAGATTCAATCGAAATTTTTCGTTGTCAGTTCGTCCCGGATAATCGTCGTCGATACTATGATGACGTTTAAATCGACCGTTAATTACACTTGTCAAACTGCTCAATGCATTATCTGATTTGCTTAATGATGGACGCATTGAAACAGAGAGGAATAAATAAAAAGAAAATGAATGAATGTATGTATGTATGCAGAGTTGAGAGCTATACACAAAGAGATTAACAAATAAATAAACAAGCCTATCAAAATCATGGTTTTTATTTAATAACGAAAAACAAAGCACGATAATTTTTTTCATTTGACGAAAAAAAATAATTTAAAAAAATTGATCGTTGTGCTTTTTGTTGTTGTTCAATTGTTTCGATTTAGGAGCGACATCTGAGATGAAGTTCTCTCGATATCGATGATTTTCTTATCCATAGACTTCAAGTAAGAAATCATGAAACAATCGATCATCGTCATCATTTGCTTCTTCATTGTTTATTTAATTAATCAATTTCAAGCGCTCGTTTGTCCAATCTATCGATCAAAATCCTCGTGGATTCAAAATTGTCAAAGAAATTGTTCATTTACGAATTTAATTCAGCCGACAAGTGCATGTCTTGGTGTTTATATGAATCGAACAGGAGAAATCGTCATTAAACAATTAGATACAATTTCAAGTGATAATGATTGTATGAGATCACGTGAATGTCTTCTTGAACAAGATCCTCTCAATTCACAAATATTTTCATGTTGTTGTTCAACAAATAATTGTACATTAAATTGGAAGATTATTTCATTTCAAACAACAACTAAAGTCTATTCAACATTTTCAACAGATCGATATCAATTGATAACAAATGAAAATTTCGTTTTTTCATGGAAGATTTTCTTGATTTTATTTTGTTGTTTTATGATATTGATATTAATTTGTTTGACAATTTATCTCTCGATTTCATTGAAATCACGACATATCAAAGACAAACAAATTCTTATTTGTTCATCACCAGTATCGACTTTACATGAACAATTATTTGCCGATCTACAACCGATTTCAATTGGCAAATATGCTAAAATCTACCAAACAAAAATGAATCAAAATCTCGTCGTATTAAAAGTTTACGAGCAAGCAAATAGTTTCATTTGGAAAAACGAACTATCGATTTTAAATTCGATTAAACATTCATCGATTATCAAGTATCAACCGTATTCTTTTCTATGTCTATCAATCATTGTTTTTTGTATAGAATTCTTTCCGATGGAGAATATCAATCTCATTGTTATCTTGTCTTTCCTTATTATGAAAATGGAACATTACAATCCTCGTTACGAGCATTAAATCAAAGTTTAACAATTGATCAATGTTTGAATTATTTTCGTTCGTTAGCATCTGCTCTTGCTTATTTACATACGAGTCGAGGTGTTATTCATCGTGATATTAAATCAACGAATATTCTTCTCGATCAAAATCAATCGAAAATCTATTTAGCAGATTTTAGTTTAGCACTTGAACTACCAACAGTTCTCACGGAAAAACATTTCGTACAGATAGGTACAGCACGATACATGGCACCGGAATTACTCGAAGGAGTCATTGCACATACTCGTGAAGCTCTATGTAGTGTCGATATATATGCATTGGCATTGGTTTTCTGGGAAATTCTTCGACTATGTGAAATGTATCCGATTGCAACTAGTTATCAATCGCCATATGATGAATATCTTGTGAATAATTCTGAACAATCAACGCTTACAAGTCAATTGTATGATATTGTTGTTGTTCGTCGATGTCGACCAAGTCTTTGTCGAGTCAATGAACCGAATACAGTCCGTTGAAAAAGAATTTTGTATCAAAAAGAAATTGTTTTTTCTTTCGTCAGATTTTCGATCAATTATGTTCATTGATCGAAGCATGTTGGACAGTTGATGCTGATATGCGTATGAATGCTCAAAGTCTACTCTTCAAACTCAATCAAATTCTCTACTAACATTTCAATGATTCTAGTCAGATTATATACGTACATATATATATATATTTTGTTTAGTGAAAATTAGATGTTCCCTTGTTGTTGTTATTGTTGTTTTTCTTTTCATAATAAAATAAAAACGCAGCGTATGTGAATAAAATTTGAGTTTCATTTCTCATTGGATATTTACAAAAACCAACACGATTTACAAATACAACATGACATACAAAATTATTCAAATCGGTCATGATCGTTTAAATCAATATTATTCTATACCGATTTCATTTGAAATTCATTCGATTTATAATGTGATCGAAATAAACAATCGAATCGAACTCATCGAACAATCGATTGAAAAACCATATATCAAAGATTATGATCAAATCGAACGCGAACCAATAGCGGATGGTTCCACGGTGTTTCTTGTTCTTAATGAAAATGATATACCAATCGGTGGTGCAATTGTATCGATGATACCTGATTGTACAATAGTAGACGTTCGCATCGCACCAGCTTATCGACGTGCAGGCATAGGTCGAATTCTATTCGAACATGTTGTGCAATGGTGTAGACAACAAGAACAAACTATCAACGGTATGAATATCGAAACGCAGAATAATAATGTTAGTGCCTGTCGATTTTATGCTGCAATGGGAGCGAAACTGATCAGTATCGATAGACATGCATATGAAAATGACGAAAGAGTTAAAGATGAAATTCGTTTCAATTGGTTTATTAATTTTCTTTGTCAGTAATTTGACATTTTGATGTATCTAATAGTAAAATCGTTTCTTTCATATTTGCAGTTTGTGTTGATTGACAAATAGATTTCGTCATTGTTCGAATTTGTTTCGATGAAATTAAATAAATATAAAAAGCTGAAATAAAATTTATATAATAGCATAAACGTGTTAATTGTAGGAAAAGATGTTCTTGAGCGTGTCGATAAGGTGTTTTTATTTGATGATGTGTGATAGCTGAATAGAAAAAATGAATACCATATGGAATCGATGATATTGAATTCGTTAGAACTTGAAGAATGATCATCTGAATTAGAGAAAATCATTTGTAGAAAAATAGCAGTCGAAGTTATGTGTTTTTTTTACTGAAGACATTTGTCGTTCGAGTCTTTGTAAACGTTGAGTACGATTCATTAATTTCAAATTGTTCTTTATTTTAAATGCAAATGTTAGAAGAATAATAATTGGTAATGCAAAATATAAAATTGGATTGACGAAATAAGCAAAATAATTCGAATAATTTATATTAACTATTGTACAGATTAATTTTGTTTGATTGATTGATTTCAAATCGAAATAGATAAAATTTGGACAAGCAAAACAAAGCCAACAGAAAACATTGACAAGCAAATATCGATAGGCTAATTTTAATGAACTCCAAGTCCGCAATGATCGTGAACGTGATGTGCAAGCATAACGATCAAAAGCTGCTAAACATCGGCAACCGACAGATATATAAGCTGATGATGTAACCCTATAAAAAAAAGAACGAAAAAGTTATTCAAATCTGAAAATATACGTATGTAGGCATATATTTTACAGATAGTAACGAATTCGACAGATGATGGTCGATGATGATGCCGGATCTAAATTGAAACCATCGGCTAAAATACGAAGGAATAGTGCGGATATCAAATGAATGATGTCGAATACACTTGAAACAAGAATAAATTTTGCACATGGACTTTTTTGAAAACACGAACGAGTAAATAACCAAAGATTTATTATTGATCCCACTAGGCCAGCAATAAACATCAACGAACCAAGATAAATATTTAAATATTGTCCTAATTGATAAAGTATTTCAATGGTAATTGTCATTGCGAAGAAGTTGTTCCCAGATGAAAATAAAAAGCGAACTAACTTTTATTCTTAGTTGAAATATCAAAAAGTGTTTTAAATGGCAAGTGTAGACAGAATGTAAGAAAAAGCGATGTTCTCCATTTTTTTATATGGCCTATAATAATCTTGTATGTTAGGCTATACTTATGTTCTTTTTGTAGTTAATTTTCAAAAAAAGTTGATTATACTCATTCACTTTAATACTTTGTCAATGCGTATAACGCGTTTTTTTTTCTTTACTGAAATATTCTATCTATTCATTATTGCAGTGGCTGTTAGATTCTTTCGTTTAAAAGGTTCTTTTACGGGTGAACCAAAAGTTTTGCGACATTTCAAAAATTTATTGTATCCTACTAGCTAATTGAGATAAATGAATTTTTTCAACTAACTTAAGCAGACACTAGCGCTACTTATTGCACTGATAGAACACTATTGATTTCATTTGATTCTATTACGTTTAAACATGGTGAAAAGTCATGACCTACGAGATGTCGCCGTGTCCCATTACAAGAATGATGAAAAAGCTCCGGAAATTGCTAAAATATTGGCAAATAAGGTCCATCGAAGTACGATTGATCGTTGGATTACTGGATATCGACAATCTGGTTCGTTTGAAGTAAAACCAAAATCAGGACGGTCAAGGACTGGACGTACAAAACGTCCGGATGTCAACGTTTAGCTATGGTGTAAGAATCATTTCAAGTTTTTTGTTCCAAAGGAGAGATGACCCTCCCCAACTCTCCTGAATTAAACCCACTCGATTATTCGATCTGGGATTGCATCTCAAATCGTATTTCATATGAAAAAGTCGAAACGAGCGATGATTTACGTCGAAAAATTCAAAAATCAATAAAAAAAATTCGATGTAAATTACGTACGGGACACGATCGATGTCTACCTTTGTCGAGTGCGTTCTGTCGAAAAACATAACGGTGAACTGATTTTTGATGAACATAGCTAGTTATTGTACTACTACACTGTAGCTTTTATAGCAATGTATTATTGTTTGATTATTTTGTTTACTCTTGAAATAAAATGATTTTCTCGAAATGTCGCAAAACTTTTGGTTCACTCGGTAAAAGGTCGATCAAATGGTAAAACAAATTTCTTGTCTAAAGTATCGAGTATTGCTCGTTTCAAATTCAGATGACATGCACGTAATAGTGGAAATAAATGGAATATTCGATCATAATAAGCACCTTCGGGTACACCATAAAATGTGTCAGGAACAGAACTACACCTTGAAAATTGCACACTAAACATGTTCAGAGAATACATAGGTGACAATGAATTGAGAATTGATTCAAATGAGAATCGTTTAATATCAATTAAACATAAATGACGAAGATTGACAAATGTCGATAAATGTGAAGCTAACCATAAGCCATTGTCAATAGCAAATTCATCCGAGACACATAATGAAATCAAACTTTTGAAGACATTTTCTTGTGATAAGTGTCTGTAGTAGAACTCGCTCATTGAAATACTCATTCCATTGAAACCGAGATAGATAGGCATAAATGGGTGTCCAATATTTAAATGAACATTTACAATTGAATTTAATGGACAAGTCATTTCTTTCACTTCATTTACTCATTCTTTTTGTTAATAAACATTTTTCTCATTTTCATTTAACAGATTGATATTCGTTCATTCAGATTCTAAATCTGTTTCATAATTCCAAGAAAAATGATTTTGATACACCGTTGGCAGTTCGGAGTGGGACACCGGGGAATGTTCTCTCGTGAGAAGAGAATGCGTATATATCAAATCGAATAAACTCTCAACTAGTTAGATCTTTTGTTAGATTTTCGTCTTTTTTTTATCGCTTAGTTAGGAAGAAAGATCAGTTTAAACTTTTTTTTGTATTTTTTTTATGTTATAGAAAAGAAAAGAAAACGTGTGTATAAAAAATAACGATAAAAAATACCGGAATGGAGGCTTATTTAGAGATCACCACGTTTGCTTCGTCCTTCAGAGAAAAGTTGAGCAACAACTGGCCAATTAATGATACGCCAGAAGTTTTGTACGTATTCAGGACGACGATTTTCATAGACTGGATAATAAGCTAAACAAAAGACATACGTAGTATTCATTTAAAAGAATTGAAAATCAAATCATACCATGTTCCCAGAGATCAATACCCAAAAGAACAACATGATTTTTATCGAACATAATTCTAAAGAAAATAGGTTTTCTTCTTTTTTTTCAATTCGAATTTCTTTCTCCTACGGGTTATCTTGATTAGCTGTGTAGTTGATGACAAGATCTTTTGATTTAGCATCAATATAGAGCCAAACCCAACCGGAACCGAAAAGACTGACTGAAGCATTGGTAAAGATTTGATTGAAGTGTTCGTATGAACCAAAGCTTTTTTCAATAGCTTGAAGTAATGGACCAGTTGGTTTGTTTTCTTCAGCGGTAGTTGTTGGTGTTTTTAATAATGAAAAGAAGAGTTTATGATTAATATAACCACCAGCATTATGTCTCAATTCAATTTGAAACTGTTCAGGAAAAGCTTGAAGTTGTGTAAAAATAACTTCAATTGGTTGTTTAGCTAAAGTTTTCAATTCTTCAGGTGCTTTAGGATCATTAACAATAGCTTTCAAAGCAGCATTGGTTTTGGTTGTATACGCTTGAAAATGTTTATCATGATGTAATTCCATCAAATGTTTTGAAAGAACTGGTACGAGTGCATCATATGCATATGGTAAAGGTGTTAAAGTAAGTTCAGTTTGTGATTGAACACCACAAGCAGCAAAAGCGAGAACAAGAACAAAAGCAAACATGATTTGTTTGTTTGTTTTTTAAATATCTAGAATAGAATAAGCAAGAAATAGATGAATTGCACACACACAAATACAAATAAGAGAGAAAATGAAGAAAAAACAGAGTTTATGTCCTTTCTTTTCTATCAGACATTATGAATGACATGGTGGTTGAAAAACTGTTCGAGTTCTTTGTTTTTTGTTTGTTTAATAGAAACTTTTCACTTGAGCTTTTCGTCGTTCAATAAAATTATGTAAATTTGTCGTCGAAATTTGATATTGACCAGCATATGTCAACCAAGAATTTGCTAGACATTCATTAGCCGATGGACGATTACTAAAACGAGAGTAAATTGTTTTACTTCAATTAGTATTGATATTTCTTCTTCTTTTTTTACTTGATTTCACGAGTGAATATTTGTTGAATTAGATCTTTAACCGGTTGAAATGCATACGGAAATTGACTTTCAGGAAAATTAAAATCAATATTCAAGATATTTGCACATGTTTGTTCTTCAGTTTCATCAAGAAATGGTGATAGACCCGATAGCAATGTATAGAGTACGACTCCAACTGACCAAATATCAGTTTTATAATGAACTGTTTGATTGCCTTCGATTAATTCAGGTGCAGCAAATTCAACATTTCCATTGACACGATATGTATACTTTAAATTTGATAAACGTATGGCATCGCCGAAATCGCAAAGTTTAACTTGATCGAATTCCGTTTGAATAAGAAGATTTTCCGGCTAAATTTAAAAACAAAATACAATTCAATGAAAAAATAAAAACAATTTTTATTTACTTGAATATCTAAATGTACGATTTTACATTGTTGAAGATAATTTAAAGCTTCGAATAATTGTCGAATGTATTTGGCAATTTTATCTTCGACAATAATCGATTGTGTACAAAGATAATCAAACAATCGTCCATGAACTAATTCCGAGATAATAATTGAGAATGGATTCGTTTCAATAAATTGAAAAACTCGAACAATTGATTGATGTCGAATAGAAGATAATAATGTATATTCATGTAAGGCTCGTTCATTTGAAATAGATTTTTTCGAAATTAATTTCGCCGTACAAACATCACCGGTTAACATATGAATACATTGTCGAACGATCGAATATCGACCACGTGCTAATTCGCTGACTTCTCGATATTCGGTCGGACCGTACCGTGTCGACCATCGAACTTGTTCGAGTTTATTAAGTTCATTCGGTTCATTTTTATTTTGTATATAAACATGAATCTGTTGTGAAACCGTACCTCGAGAACTCGTTGCAATACATTCGTAAATACCAGCATCTTGGAATGATAAACCATGAAACTAGAAATATTCAAAAGTAAATATAATCAAAATTCAATTATTCAAATTCGAACTTGTAATTGTATTCGACCGTCGTCATCGTAATGAGTACGAATATTAATTCCATCATCGACTAAGGTTTGACCACGTGGATGTTGCCAAACAATAACTGGCCGTGGACTACCATTGACATAACCATGAATAATTAACGGTTGTCCATGAACAAGATATTCTTCATGATTAAATATATTTAATTCAGGTCCGAAATGGCGTAAAACACCGCTTAAACGCTAAAATATAAATAATAAACACGAATGTTAACGATATCATTTGATAACATCAGTTATATAGATATATATGAAGAAAGACAACAAAGAAACGATTACAGACACGACAACAGTAATAGAAAAGATATACATATATAGATATATCATCACCTTGTTCAAATACCCTGGATGAGCGAGAGAAAAAAAAACTACGTAGTTAAAGGACATTGACTTGAATAGAATATCTTGTTAACAATATCCTCTAGTCGATCGATCATACGATGTGTGTGTGTTATTTTTTTTTCATTGTTCCTTTTTTTAAATACACGTCTGTGTTTTGTTTTATGAAAATCTATGTTCATTAAATTTCATATTTTAATTGATCATCATAATATTTGTCGTAATAAATATAACAGAGATAAAAAAAATTCTTTGAAGAAGAAAACAACATGCTTGTGTGAGCTGCTATATAATAATACGCAGAGCGAACAGAAGAAGAGATAGAGAGAAGAGAAATAAAACATAACCACACAAAAAAAAATGACGTACAGATACATTGTTGTTTGTTTTTTGCAAATGAAGAAAATACACACGAAAAGAAAAAGAGAGAGAGAGAGAGAAAAAAAAACACACGGATACAAACAAAATATAGGATATGATACATATAGAAAGATATATAGCATATTTGATTGCTGCTCGCCAAAGAAAAAATACGTGTTTGTTTGTTTGTTTCTGTAACAGAGATTCGTATCCTCATTTTAGCATGTACATAAACCGCACGCAAAAACGAAGAGATAGAAAGAAAAGAAGAACTTTATTAATTTATACCTTGTCGCAAGTACTCGTTTGTGGTTTAGGAGGCAATGTAGATTCGTAAGATATTGTTTGATGATGGCTAATATTAGTTGATGAAGATGTTGTTAAACGATGAAGACTATTCGTTGACAAGGATGATGATGGTGGTGGCGATGGTGAAAGAGTTTGATGTAGAGTTGAATGTGGAGTTTTTATGCCGAGAACATGACCCGGTATCCAACCTTCGGCAGCTGGCGATGTTCGAGTCGCATCACGATGAACAAACCAACGATTATCTTGATTAGCTGCAACGATTTGTACGTATTCACCTTTTTGTACGCAGATTTCATCTTCTTTTATTGCGTTATAACTATGTAAACAACGTGCTTGTTCGGGTAGATTATTATTATTATTATTGTTATTTGATGTTGTCGATGATGACGATGACGGTGTCGAATGTTTTTTCTGTTGTGAAACATCAGTATTAATTGTTAATGGTTTGGTAACTGAACGTTGAAGAATCGAATCGAAAAGATTAAATGGAGATTTTCTATTTGAATGTTCCGCTGTCGTTGTTGTTGTTTCGTAATTTGATAATGTTCGAGATGGTGATGTCATTGGATTATGAGTTTTTGGTGATGTTGATAGATGATGTGTTGGTGATGATGAATCAGGCGATTTACCTGAACGATCCGACATGGATTTTTTTATTTGATTACGTGATAATGATGATGATGATGATGACGATGTGAATAGGGACAATGACGAATCTTGCCTAAATAAATCGATGACAAAAATGAGATTTATTAATTCGTAGCAATTGAAAAGAAAACAAAAATTATTCTGGTTTCATTCGAGTTAATCGCATTAGGAGCAATAGCGTTTAAAGGAACAAAAAAAATAGACAACCACAAGCTTTTTTTTATGATTTCAGAGCATAAGGTTTTTCTTTTTTTTCGTATTACTAAAATTTCGTATGCGATTGTATGTAAGCAGGAACACTCGTAAAACGACGTCGAGCTGTTTGACGCCATTCAGGCAATTCCCATGTTAACAATCTAGATTTTCATATTCAACATATACACGTATATAGATATAGATATATGACATCAAAAAATATTCACAGGCAGGTTTAAATGAGTACTGAACGATACTGACGGCATGCGAACAAGACAATTTTCATACAAAAAATATGAAGAAAGCTCGGGGTTGGGAGAAAAAAAAACGACTGTTTCATACGGGCACATAGACATATAGATAATTGCTTTTGTTTTTTGTTGTTCTTACGGATAGTGTACGTTTTATTCTGCTTTTTCTTTCTCTCTATTTGATCTTGGTGCGAATATGAAAAGTGCATGTTTTAGTTTTTATTTAGAACGAGGACTAATAGAGAAATAGGCTGTTTTTTTTTTTGTCTTGTGTTAGTAAAATCAATACTCACTCTTTTTGTAGAGCAGCAGTTGGATTAGTTAGAGCTAAAAGAAGAAGAAAAAAAACAAACGGAATTTATAAAATCAAAGTCAACTATCGATTCGTACCAATAATAAGATCCATCTGACGTTGAAGCACCTTATCGACATTGGTTACCCAAAGTTCATATTGTTCATCATCTTTACATTGGCAAATAACACGACGTGTATTACCAGCATCAACTTCAACGAATGTAAATTGAACTGATTCTTTATGACGTTTGAATTCTTTTTGTTGTAATTTATTGATCTAATTCAACGAAATAATAATAATGTAATTTTCTTTCTTTTGTTTTATTTACTTTTAAATCATATTTGTAAATATAATTTGGACTTGAATATTTATCTTTTGCTGGTATTTCTTCACAAAATACCATTGCTTGTTGAAAAAGAAATACTCGTCGTTCTTTAAGTTTTTTCTCGATTTCTTTTGCATCTTTCGTATCTTTCGATATGGGTTCACTGACAGATAACATATCTTGTAATTTTAATTCGCCTAATTGATGAACATTGGTCGGTAAATCTTTAATACGACCAACATTCATCATATCATTGGCTTGCCGTGGTACTTCAATCATCACATGTAATGCACTTCGAATAGCACGTGATTCATCACCCATACGTTCAGTTGATTTAAGAATTTCTTTGAGCAATAATTGATAACGCATGATTCGTTGAACCGGTTTAATTAATAAATCGGAAACAAGTAATTTTTGACCGAGTTTCTTACGAATTTCCTTTACACAGAGAGAGAAAATCAAGTTCGATTTTTTTGTTGTTGTTCATTTCTTACTTCGAAATAATCATGATACTCGGAAACGATATATTCTGAACGGGGTTTATTTTCACAGTAGCGTACATATGGACTAAATCGATTTGTCTAGAAGATACGAATAGATATTGAATTATTTTGATTGCTTTTCTTACTGTAAACAATCGGCCAAGTATATCAGGATTTTCAATACATTGTTCAAGTTGGGGTAAGAATGTACTTCAAAAATAGATTATTAAATAGAAAAGAAATGAAAATCTAATTAATGCTAGTTTTTTGCATACTCTCGATGAAATTCATATATTCGTTGAACATTTCCGAAAACAACACGTTCAAGACCAACAAGACCGGCAGGTTTTTTAATATCTTTTTCATTTTCGATTATATTCATGTAACCCTAGAATCAAATAATTTGTTGACGTATAAGTCGAATAAATATAGATGATCTACCTCGACAATGAGTGCTAAATCTTTGACATATTCTTTTTCGGTTTCAATTAATTCAATAATATTATGTCTGAAAAATAACAAAAACTATGAAATCGATTCTTTGAAAGTGAATTAACCTTCGTTTTTCTGAGTATTTTGTTCGATCATCGACGGGTTCATCATTTAATGTTAATGAACCTAGATCAAGTGTTGTTTCATTATTAGGTGAAGATGTATCATCTGTTATTTGTTCCGGAAGATTATCATTTGAAATCACAGTTGTTGTTGTTGTTGTTGTTGATGATGAAAATGTATTGGCATTGCCTGTCGGCGTTGCTATTGTTGATGGAGATGATGATGAATTTTGTGTTGGAATACTTGACGATATAAGAGAATTACTCGTTGTCGAAGCGTCATTGACGGACGGTGTCGTCACTGACAAGGCAGACGGGATATGAAAGTTAGTTGCTGAAAAACCAGCAACAATATTGATAGGTGCCTATAGAAGAAGAACAAAAGATATTGATTTAATTTGAAAAATGAAACAAAAAAGAAGCTTAGGAGTCAACGAGAGTAGCTTACGATGTGCTGAACGAGTTGTGCGATGACTGAATCATCTTCAATCGGACTAACAGATGTTAGCGGGGAACTGCGTAATTTACGTAAACGCGATGAAACATTAATCTGATTGCTTCTGGACGACTCCAGTGCAATGGTCTTAACTGAATTTAATTGAAATATGTTGAGTTCGATGGCGATCGAGATTTGTTTCTCGATGTGTTCTGTCTGTTTTTTTCTTTGTTTGATTGTATGTTTGAATAATGATTTTCTTTCTTTTTATACTTGAATCGTAGTCGGGTGATGTCCTACCGAGCGGAAATGTACGCCCGTCAATTCTTCTTAAGTTAGTAATAGTGATACTATTCCTGATAGAATGTGAAATGAGAGAGAGAGAGAAGAGGGAAGAAACCGATTCGTTCTTTTGCTGTAAGTTAATAGCAGAATTGCTCAAGATATGAGTGAAGAATGTGCACGTTGTATATTTGATGATGATGAAGTTGTCGTTCGGGAAGATTATTGTTGTCTTTTTTCCATTAAACGAAAATGTCAGAAAAGTCAATGGTTAAAAACGTCGGTTGTCGTTGTCGATAGAAGAGACACACAAGGCAATCTCGTTTTTTCATTCACTAATAAGGCAATATTACGAAGTAGAATAGCAAAAAGAAAACTACGCTAAGAGGAAGAAAAAACAAAGACAGAAAGAAAGGAAAAAAGAAGGAAGAAAGAAAGAAAGAAAAAGAAAAAAAACAGCTTCTATCGACTGGTCCTGTTGTCGTTTGGCCTCGCTCGGTCGCCTAACATTATTATTGCGATTATTCGGGAGCGAGCGCGAAAAAATGCGGACGCCCATCGACGTTTTCTACTCTTGTGTTGCCTACACATTTTTTTCTAGATATATATTTGTGTATGCGCAGGCGTGCGCATTCCAAATCGATGAAGTATCAGCAACCGATAGAATAATAACAGTAGTAGTTGCTGTTGTTGTAATCGTAGCAACAAGCAATACAATTAAATGAGAAAATGAAAGGACTTAAATTCTTCATCTGAAGTTTCGTTTTGATTATATTGAATAGTAAATAGAAAATTATTTCAAAGACATAAACGTCAACGAATGTTGTTGTTGTTTTTATTGCTTTGCATATTTGATCTCAATTTATTTGAATATTGTCAAATGGCGTGAAATGTTTCTTTATCGTTATCTGAACATACATTTTTTCTTTTCATAGGTTTTTCCTTCATTCTTTTTTTTTTGCTTTGGATTATTAATAACGATCTTATGCTGTTGTCTTCCTCGTCCAAGTATCTAATAAATGTGTCGAGATAACGCTTTCATTGCTAAGTAGTACAAGTAGTAGTTGTAATCGTAATGGTACAGCAATGCATATCGAACGATCGAGAAGAAGAAGGAGAAAAGAAATAGCAAAGGGCAACTGCTACTGCTGTTGATACAACTGCACTAATCATAAACCTTCAAACCTACGTGTCACTGTTTTTCTTTTGACGTCATCTGATTGAAGTAAAACACGAAAAAGAAAAAACGACGAATTGGTAGAACAAAACATGCATGATTCGTGCGAGACATCGAAAAAGAGCACGATAAATTCGAAGGATTAAATGAAATGCTTACGAGTGATGGAGATTCATCGGTTGTGATTTTATCAACATTTGTATCAGCAGATAATTTTGGTTGAGCTTGAATATCCATGGGCGGTGGAACTTCAATGACATCATTTTCTAGATCATCACCGGTGATATTCGCCGATGGTGAACATATTGTTGTTAAATTCGATGGTGCTGATAATGGTTCAGTCATTTTAAAAATACCATTTACACCAGCATGATGATCAACAGTTTTTGTTGTTGAATTCTAATTCAAAAGAGAAGAAGAAAAAAAACGCAAAAGATTAACATCGTCATTTCAACAAAATGTAGTTTCTGATCACTATCCTAGTTCTCTTCCTCAATACAAGTAGCATCGAATTACGCTTTCACTTCCTCTTTCATTCTCTTGGGTCTGATGGCGACACCAATTTTTCTTTTTTTTTGTCGTTTGATGGGTGCCGAAAGCGAGCATCATCACTTTCCGAGAACGGGTTTTTCTTCTTCTTTTTTTCTGCTTTTCCTCTAGTTTTTTCTTCTTCTTTTTTTTGTTCTTATTAGCCTCAACCAATGTGCGTGCTTGCTGAGTGCTAACATGGAAAATACGTCAAAAAGAAGCGAAGGAAAACTTACAGTTGTTCGTATAGTCCATTTTTTTGATGATGATGGTAACAATTTATACTTTTTTTTCCAGGGAAGACGAGGCATTTTTTGACAAAATTTTTGTCTTTTATGATTAGAGAAAAGAAACTCACGATATACTCACAAGAAGACGAGAGAGAGAGAGAGAGAGAGAGAAAAAAAAGCCTTGTATTATTATAGGCAAATAATCATTCAAATGACAACATCGAACGAAAATATAAATCGAATAAAAGAAACGAAAAGAAAAATCATAAGAACAGAGAATATGCGAAGCAATTCGTTCGTTTTCTTTTTCTTTTGTACATAAAAAGAAAGAGAAAAAAAAACGAGACGAAAGACTAAATTTTGTGTAGAATATTAAAGAACGAGGGAGAGAGCGAAAAAATCGAAACTAAGACATAACGAATGGGATATACTTATTGATATGTTGAAGACAGTGACCAGTAAGTAGTAGTAGTACTACTACTACTACTACTTGTCAGGACGATAAAAATCAAACGACGTAACTGATAGACGTATCATATACTACCATTGTTATTATTCTATTTTTTTTTGCATGTTCTTATAAAATATGTTCATATATCAATATGATTGAAGACATTCTCGAGGCAATCAATTGCATAAGAGCCTAACAAACTAGAGCGTCTTTTGTTTGAAAGAATAAGAAGAAGAAAAAAAGTCAATTGATTTTTGAAGAGAATTCTTTTGATTGATGTCATTTTAAAAAGATGATTATCTTGAAAAATGAATGAGACAAAATAATATTTCTGATGACTTAGTGTGTACGTCTTCAAACATGACAAAACATAATTGCAAGCTTGTCGAGAAACTCATACAAAACGGAAATTGCCTCATCGAAAACAAAAGACACCATACCGTATCATCAGGAAACGACGTCAAATCTTCGGAGTTTGTGAATGTGAATGCCTATTGTTATGGTTGAAGGAAAATTAAAAATCAAAATTATATATTTGTTTCTTTCCGATTTCATTATACTTTAATTTTTGATGAAGTGGAATTGACTGATGATTTTTTAGCTGAATTCGATAGGCCGTCTGTTGAATCAGTTGATGCTGTAATTAAATCACGTGGTGTTGGCGTTTTACCATCTTTACTAGTACTATTATCTTTCAAACTCAGACGTCGCACGGGATTTTTAAGGATACGTCTAAAACAAAGAAATTAAATATAATCGAGTCAGAATCGATTTTTGATTCTTACCGAAAGCTGGCTTTTCGTTTACTAAAATGAGTAGTGGATGATTGTTGCTGTCTTTGTAATGAATCGTCCGTATTAGCTAGAGCACCATCTAAATAGAATAAAAGCAAATGATTGTTCATAGTTTCTATTGAAAACAAAATAAACAAAAAACAACATGAAAAAAAAGAAGAAGAAGAAGAAGAATTTCTTTCTTTTTCTTATTATCTAAATCCCATTTGGGAATAGTTGTTCGAAAATATATACTCGAAAGAATTTCTTTTTCTTAGATTTGATTAGAACAAATATTCTTAGTTTTGCTCTTCTTCGCAAGAGCAAGACAAAAAAAACAAAACAAGCGAAAAGATAATCAACATGAGACTGCCTACCTGGGTCATGTTTTTGAATGTTAGTTGGAAGAATTAATGGAGGTGGTGGTGGTGGATGACTATTTGACGCCGATGATTTTGTTGATTTGAGTATAGCAGCTGGAACAAGTCCTTCGATATATTTTGAAGTAGCTGACGGTGATGATAAATCAGTTGAAGCTGTTGTAATTGTCGATGATGAAGCAGCAAGTGATGACGAATGTGATTGATGATGTTGATCGTTTAGTAAACGTATGAGACACCAATCAGGTGCATTCGATAATTGCCGTTGAACGACACGAACGTGTTGTCCTTTACTTACAGTTAATTCTTGTGAACTACGTGCTGTATAATCGTCTAAGACGGTCGTCACGTTCGAATCCTGTAACGAACAAGAAAATAGATGAAATATTCATGTAGAAATAAAACATGAAAACAAAAAACAGTTCGCTTCGCTTCGTTATCTACTTTTGTTGTTGTTGTTGTTGTTATTATAAACCTCTTATTCTAATCGATCTCTATCACCTAACTCAATCAATCAATCAATCAATACCGAATGATCTATTTATCAATAGTGAAAATAAATTACCCATCGAAATTTCATCTTGCGCCAGAATTCCATAAAATAAATTCGACAAAGATAATAACTGCCAGTCGTATGGCTCGATTTATTTGTCGATTAAGTCAAAAACAATCTTGTCAAGATGAATGAAGACCGAGTTAGAAGAAGAAGAAGAAAAAAATTCGAGTGTTATCTACTTTTCCTCGTTTAGTCAAGTGCACACCATCTTCAAAGTCACGTATAATGCAAGATGCTTGTGCAGAAATGAAGAAGAAAAAAAAATGAAATCAGCATCGACGATTATTTAATAAATAATACTCCTCTCCCTTTTTCTCTCTCTCTAGCGCGCGAGCGCGCGTGTGTTTGCGCATTGTCGTCAATAACGAACGAGAGTCTCAGTGCTTATGGTGTTAGCCGTAGTAGTGGTGATGGTGGTAGTAGTAGTAGTAGCTGCCGTCCTTCGTTTTCCTTCCCTTTTATGTTTGCTATAACAAACGATAACTATTATTCGCAACATGAAAATAATGACATCATTCTATTAATCATGACGATTACTTTTTCTTTTCATTTTGTTTTTTGATGCTATGAATTTGTTTCGAAAACTATGAAATAGAGGAAACACTAATAGAAACTCAATCTATTATATCGAATAAGAAAACTAATGAGTAATAATAATAACAACAACAACGACGACGACAGCAAAGAATACTTCAGGAAAACGAATTATCTGATTTAATTTCTTGTAATAAAACAAAATCGATTTTCGTTTTGACATGTCAATCAGTTCTGTTATTATTCGAATTAGATTTGGTTGACTTATTTTGTTTACATATACACGTATAATATATGCGTGCGTATGTTTGTCTTTATTTCATTGCTTCTCTGTAGTTTGTTATTATTTTTTACTTTCTTTGCCTTTTTCACTCTTCATTGTTATCGTTTCTTTCTCGGTTGTTTGCTTCTTCGTGAACAAAAGACAGGGTTACATTCATTACTTTCTCATGAATGATGGGAGGAAGGGGAAAACCTGATGGGGACATATACAACGCAAAAAAACAAGGACAAAAAGAACAACGCCGACGAATAAGAAAACTCCTGTTCAAAATAAGAAAATCATAGTCTAAGAAATTCTCCTTGATAATAGATGATGACGACAATGGCAGTACTAAAAGCGAGAGAGAGAGAGAAAAAAGAAAACTTTTCAATGCCATTGAAAACAAAATATACATGCAAACATGCATGCATAACTAATTTAATCGAAAAGAGACGAAGAAGAAAACTTCATATGCATGTTTTGCTTTCAAGTGTAATCAATCTCGAGGCTATATTCATGTTGAAAATAACGATGGATCAGATTGATTTTTAGTTAAATTAACTTCGTCAGTGGTTTGCATTCTTCTTTTTCAGACTATCTAATGATTGGATTTGACAATGCACATAATAATTATAAAGAAAAGAAAAGGTTGGTAAAGTATCAATAATGGTAATTATATAAGGGGAAGATGAAGAAGAAAAAAAACGATCGTTTACTTGAATAAACAATATTAGTCTGTCGGCTTACGAACTTATTTCTTGGTTTGCTTCACAGGAAATGTTTATAGTATACATATGTAGACGTCTCAACATTGATAATAGCTAGATTATATTCAAGAATAAAAGATAGAGAACTTCGTGACATGTTTAACGGGAATCTTTCTTTTTCTAAATATCTAATGAATATGTTGTCATCTCAAGTTCGAAGGAATCTGTCAAAACTTCTTAGATAAAATACCACTTGCATGTTGATTTTTCCCGAACATGTCTTGTTCTTTCTCTCTCTCTCGTTATGTATATATGTATGTATGCTAAAACAATAACATATTCATTTCTAGACAATCTTTCGAAAAGGTTTCATGTCTCCTTTTGGATCGATAAAATCAACCTGCTAGGGGAAAATGTCTCATAGACAAATATGTACACATCTTAACTTGTATTGAAGATCAATGGAAAGTTTCTTTTTTAATTAGTTTCGTTAACTAAGAAGAGATAGTTTTTATTTTTAGATTTTAATCTTTTGCGATATTTTACTGTGATAAGAAAAAAAAGAAATTTTCTTCATTTTTTTTCGTTGTTATAAATAGAATAGAAAAAGAAAAATCTTTCTATTGATATACATTTTTCCATTAGTATTTACTTGAATAAAAACTAATCAGAATAAAATACGCATCACTTATTTCAATAGATTTTTCAAGAGCCAAACAAGAAAGAAAATAAACGAAGACAAACTCGAAGTAACACAGACATCGACAACTTATTTTCTCATTTTGTTTGTCTGTTTATAATTTGAATTGCAAAAACAATCTAGGAAATAATCATTTTTATCCACTTACCGATATAATTTCTTATCCTTCTTGTTGTTGCAATGAAAAGAAGAAGAAAAAAAACCTAAGATTTATAAGCTAGATCTGCTTTCTACATAAACACAACTGACGATTTGTCTGCTTAATCTATCTCTCTAGTTAAAGAAAGAAAGCTGAGAAGATAAAGCAAAAACTGTCATATTAATTCGCCTACACACGTAAGCGTGAATTTAACATACGAGCAAATATTAAGAAGTAAAAAAAATTAAAAAAAATATATATATGCTCTACCTTGTTATGGTGATGAGCACGCAGATACTGAAACATTGTCTGGAGGAGACGAAGAAGAAGAAAAAAGTGCAGATGCGTGCAATTTTTTTTATTTTGCGGATGTATGTGTGTGTGTGCACGGATTTTCCTTTTTTCTACAATGTCGAATAGCTTGATGATGCGAGTATGTGCACCGGCAACAGATGTTGTTTTTTCCTCCTTTTTTTTGCTATATAACTCGTTTTCTGCCTATCCTATCCACATACACATACACACAGACATATATATATATATATATATAATATCTATATATATATATATATATATTTGCTGTTGTCGGCATCGTCATCATCATCATCATTAACAACATATACCCACCTCGGACAAACGGCGAATATCTTTGAGACGTTTTTTCATAGCATATATTGATGTTTTTATAGAACGAAGAAGAGCTGTAGTTGATGGTGGCGTCGAAACAGGACCGGACTGAGATAGATCTGGAACTGTTTGTAGAGGCGAAAGTGATGGTAATAAATGTTTATTTCTTTTTTCGGACAAATATTTGTTACGACTTGACATTGACGATAGAGTTGATGAAGACGTAGCAGCCGATGGCGCCGATTTCGAACGATTATGTAAATTAATTGTTGATGCAAACGAACATCGGCGCCGTAAATGATAGGCTGCTAGTAAACTATTAGCTAAAGGCGGTTGACACAACGGTGGTGTCGGTACAGGTGAAAGATAGACAGGTGATGACCGTTGGTATTTTCGAATTGATTGTTCATTTGTTCTTTGGTACTCATCATCGGATGGTACTTGACAAGAACTATCACGCAATAATGAACGATCAAGACTTTGGCAACAACGTTGACAATCAACAAGTATAGGAAACGGGTCGTAATGATGAGATGGAATCGTTTGAGGAAAGGTTATATTGTCATATTCATGTTGTTGTTGTTGTTTTTGTTGTGGAGAGACTGTGGTTGGATAGAAAAAATCCGAACCATACATTGATGATAAAGATTCGAGATTAGTTGATCGATGTTGAGTTTGGTTATTATTATCAAGTAAATTAATCAAAACCGGATGTTTAGCAGATGAGTTTTTCTGATGATAAGAAAAGAATGATATTTCATTTATTTGAGTGATCAACTATTTTGCGTCGAGGATAACTCAAATTAACAATGAGTAAATGAACATGTTTGATGAAGTTAAAAGAGAGAAGAAAAAAAAAACGAGGCTTTTCAGCCTACGAAAAGACGTCATGAACTTTTTTTTGCTTTCTAATTATCCTTTAATGTAATTTCATAAATGACAACGGACGGATAAAGTATGTCAAAACTTCTTCACACCCCCCTTTTAACTTCGTCAGAACATTGTTCATTTAAACAATAGATTTCATTTGAATCCTCATTCTCACCTTATCTGTTCTCGATTGTCGAGTGAAACTATTTGTGTTCACATCACTTTCAATAGATATCATCGAATGTGGCCGAGCCTTTTGTGGTACATACGTTGATGAACAACATCGCGGACGAAATGTTCTCAATAATGTTGATTTCGTCATTTGACCGTCACCGTGTTGGCCTTGACGAAGATTATCATAAGTTGATAAATTTGTTTTGTTGAAAGATATGTCTTGTACCGACTCTCGCCGTCGATTAGTATTGTTTGTTGACCAGAGATTTATTTTTCTTAGTATACGTTCGATTTTATTCGGAAGATTTTCATTGTTATTGTTCTCATTTGTTGTTGTTGTTGCTGCTGTCATCAAATGATTGCGTTGATCTATCGATTCAACATACCATTGTCGTTGAGTATTTTTCGTATGTTTTTCTTCATGAATTCGTGTTATAATTGTTGTTGATTTGGAATCACTAGTCGAATTTTCTTCGATAAGAACTCGTTTCTTCGTGCCGCTCATTCATTGAAACTTGTTCGGTTTTTTATTTTTAGTAGAAAACCTTTCGTCAAAAGTCCATTATCGATAGACAGACTTCGTTCCTACTGTGCGATGAGAGAACACATATTTCTCTTGTCGACAAAAATCTATATATTTTTTTCCTTTCGTCTGTACACCTCACCGATAAGATATCGACGAAAGAAAAAGACAGAAAGCGAGAAAAGAAACAGGCGCGAGCGTATATCTCTATGATAAATAACTATTACAAATAAAAAATAGCCAAGAAGCTATTTTGCAAACAAATTTATCAATAAACGAACGAAAAAAAAACGTCTTTCTTCATCCATATATACATCGGCATTTCTTTTATTATCTAATTATTCATTAAATCATTCTTTATATTCTCTACTTAACGGAATATATCTTTCAATTGACTATTAATATTCTCTATATATGCATATAATTAGGATTTCTAGTCGTTTGCCGTTTTTTTTCTCGCAATAAGCAAGAGAATATATTCAAGGTTAGGCTGTTGACAGATTGCATACTGTCAAACACATGCAATTATTTCAGATTTCTAATTGGAATGCAATAGAGAATATTATCTGATGTAGATGTGTTTTCTTTCTTTTTCTTTCTTGTTATTATTCCTACCGGATGTTGTTGACTTGAACTAGATATCGAGCCAGTTGTCATACTTGATAATGAACCACCTCGACTTATATGTTCAAATTCATCGGACACATTATCAGCGATTTCTTGTGATCGTCTTAAATAAATAATCGATTATGTACGAAAGAACTCATTTTCTTATTTTCCCATACCGATCTGTACTATTTGTAATTAGCTGAGGAACTTTATTTGATACTGCTGCTACTGCTGTTGTTTGTTTATTATTACTATTATTATTATTATTTTCATGCATCGATAGATCATGATAGAGATCATTTTCTTGAATTAATTCTCGAATACGAATAACCCATTGTTGTTTTGTTGTGAGATCATTTGCTTTGAGTGTTACACGAAGATCACTTGTATTCGATGACGATGGACGACCAGTATACAAAGCAAATTTACAAGGTTCACCAGCTTCTAAATGTTCTTTGACATCAAAGATTTCAGCCGTCTAAAATAAATAAATAAACATCGTTCGAAAAAAGTGAAATAACATCCGACCATTAATTTGTATTTATAAACATATCGGACAGTTGCACGTGCGACTGGCTTGAGAATTTTAGCGATCACAATACTTGTTTCGAAAAGGAAAACATGTCGTTCTTTGCCTTTCTTTATCAATTGTTTTGAATCCCAGATTTGAAATGTATTTTGTAATAAAACATCACCCAATGCTTCTTTTGTTAAACCCGGCTGAAAAATTCAAATAAAATCGATATTTATATTGACGTATTTTTAAATTCACTACGAACTTCTAATTCTTCTAAATAACTTAAATGCATAGCGTCATTCGCTTTTTTCGGCACACTACACATGAGATCATAGCCTTCTTTGACTTCGCCTTTTGATTCTTCGCAACATGACATCAATCGTTGAAGTAATAGTTCGTATTTAGTTATGCGTTGAACTGGTTTGATTAGATAGGAATTAATCGTATCGATTTGATATTTATGTTGAATTGTCTACAATTATAGTTTTGTTTTTAGAAAAAAAACAACAAGAATGAAAATTGTTCTACTTCGAAATAAGGACCACGATATTGTGTGAGTAATTTAATACATGATTCATTATTTTTGCAATATTCAACATAGTAAATGTGAAATTGTTTTGCCTAAATCGTAGAAAAAAAATAGGTTTTTTGTAATTTTTTTTTTGAATTTTATCTACCCAAGTAACAAAACAATGGCCAACATCTTCCGGACTATCTCCATATCGCTCTAAATCTTTGAGAAATAGACTGAAGAAGAAAATAACAAAAATTGTTTTTTCTCTCTTGAAATTCTTGTTTTACTTCTTGTGAAAATTGTGAATTTCTTCGATGTTTAAAAACAAGACTGATTCTTTATTTTTCAATGGCTCGGGTACTTCATCAGGATGTTGTCGCATTTCACCAATATAATACTTTGTAGAAGAAGAAAAAAATCAGATCGATATCTCAAATGTTTCATCAATCAATCATCTAGTTACCTGAATACATTTACTTAAACTATCAACATACGCACGTTCCGTATTTAATAATTCGTTAAAAATCAATCTAAATCGCATTTTATGCAAATTAAAATGAAACAAAAACAACACAAAATGTTTACTCTCGTTGTTTAGCTGCCTTTCGTTTGCCTTCGTTTAATTCTTGTTGTTCTAATTTTTCTTCCAAACTCGAATCACTTTTTCGTCCTGATTCTTTATCAATATCCTTCGAACAAAATAAATGCACATGACCAATCGAAAATCTCTTTGAGAAAATACAAACTTCTTTATTATTAATTCTCATGATTTTTTGAAAGAAATCATTAAAACCCGAATCCAATCGATTGCATGTATCTTTAATCAATGGTGCAAACGAATGCGAACGTTCAACGAGAACATCAGCTCGTTCGACAAGTTTTCGTACCATAATTTTCTTTTCCTTTGAAATAAATGCAATTGATTCATTAATTTATCAAAGAAACAAATTTGTCAACAACAAACTTTTAATGCACGAACAAAATCCATGTAACCTTCATCATGAATATCCAATTCTTCTAATTTCGAAACGAAACATTCGTCATGTTCATCGATCCAAATGAAAACTTTATCGGTATTGCGCTTAAACGACGTATATTGCAAATATTCATCGAGAAGTTTCTTTCGAAAATGCCAAGCATTGAGAACGGTATCTTCTTTGGTTTTAAGAATCGTCGCAACATCTAATTAAATTTATATCCAATGACATTTTTTCTGTTTATTTCAAAGAATTTCTACTTTTGATTTTTTGCTCAAGTGGTTTTAAATACGCTTCTGGTTTGATTAGATTGGCTGCATTACGAAGAGCATATTTATGAAATAAATCCGACTTTTGTCGAGCAACTGTGCAAGCCTAAAGAAAATAAATCAATGAAAGACAAAATACAATTTTTTCCTCTTCGTACTCGTAGAAAACTATGTTTATTTTCATCTAATTGTTCGAGACGATCCATGAGGATTTTTTGTACTTCATCATCGGAGAAATTCTTCAATTTTTCATGTATATCTTCGACCGTTCGATATTCACGTTCGAGTGTATCTAACATTTGTGAAACCTAGAGCAAAACAATTCGTTAATTTTCTTCAATCGAAAAACGAAAATCGATGATCAACTTGTTCCGATGATTTGTAGAAAATAATCTGTGCATTTATTAAACGTAAACGATCTTCGAATTGTAATTGAACTTTTTGTCGAGCTGATATCAACGTATTGATTAAGTCCATTGGAGCTGTCGGTGGATCGGATGTATTCGAAAGGAGACTAGATAATTTTTCAGTTTTACGTTGAAGATTATCAATACGTTCGCATATTCTCTAGAGAATAGTTAGAAAAAAAAACACGAAATTAGATTTTTATTCAATTAGTCAATTGATGTTTACATCAACAAATGGTTTGATATCTTCATGATCACGATGGAATTTTTCTGCGTCAGTTAAACTAATAGCTAAATTTAAATTCGATGCTAATTTCACTTCGAAATTTGTAATCATTATTTTGATTTCATTCCATTCTCGTTCTAATCGAACAAATTGCACTCGCCATAGGATGAGTTTTTGTTGTTGTGTGGCTAATTCAGATAGTTTTTGTTCACGATCACTCATGACTAAGAGAAGATTTCGAATTTGTTCAGGCGATGGAATAGTATTCGATTGTTGAGATGAGTCAGAAGATGAAATATTTGACGAATTTCTCGATTCTTGAGATTTTTCCATTAACTAATTGAAGACAAAAAGAAACAAACAATGATTTTTTTCAACAAGATCGAGTTTAATTCTACATTGAGTAAATCTCTTCCTCGTTGTACAACTTGTGTAACACGTGTATGAATATGTTCTTGTACTTGCGCCCAATCGTCAACTTTGCCAGTCGTTCGATCGACACTATGATGATGTGAACGATGTCGAGTGTTCGTCGTACCACCATTGATAAGCGTTTGTAACGCTAATGGAAGAGCTGGTGGAATAATAACCGAACTAACTGAATTATTTGATTGTTGTTGCTGCTGCTGTTGTTGTTGATGCTGTTGTTGCATTTTAACTAATTCGTGCGACCAAACGTCGAGCAAATGCGATACCTTTGATAATGATGGGAGGAAAAAAATAATAGTTTGTATATCAACGTTAAAAAGTGACATATTTATTATGATTATTATTATTATTATTATTATTATCATCAATATATAAGCATTGCATTGAGAAAGAGAACAGGCAAGGTGAATTGAATGCGTGTATATGTGTAAATGTACACGGTATGCTGCTCACGTGGATCTACAGAATATGTTCGTTTCGTCTCTTCATACTTGACGTCAATTATTCTCTTATTCTTTCTCTCTCTCTCTCTGTTTTGCTTCTGTATCTCAAAATTAGAATATATGTATATATGCATATATATATACTATATATCTCTGATTCCTTTTTTTTCTACGACTAAACATTCTGTTGTTGTTTTTGTTGATGACGATTAGTGACATGAAGCACCGTAATGCATCCAATAAGTCCATTTATCACTGCACTTTTTTTCTATCTGACAACTGTCTGTCTTTTTTTGTCGAGCTAACAACTTGCCAAATTGATGATGCTTGTTTCTTTTTCTTCTCATTTTGTCGTTATCAACTATGTTTCTCTCTCTCTCCCGACACATTTATATAGATCGACATTGCCAATGGTATGCTAATAAACACAATGAAGCGTTCTAATTATTTTTTTTTGGACTTGACATTTTTTTTAAATAAACTATTGTTATCGGTAAATCATCGCAAAAATTTTGACGGACATTTTGTGATAAAATCTTCTTTCTTTTTCTTTTTTGCTTCTTCTGAACTTACTTCACGCGAATGCATTTCGAAATGTTTGATTTGTACAAATAATTCGACGCGTACACGTCGTTTGCCCCAGATTTTTTCCATGTCCGTTGTTTTCTTTCGAATCGATTCGATTAACGCAAGAAGATTTGTGTACTGTGACGAAGGAGTTTTGTCATTCGGATTGATCATCGATTGAACTTCACTAAATACACACAATACAGAATATGTATTTCTCTTTTCTTCTCATTTTGTTTGTCTTCATATTTCCTTACGTTAGATAATCTAAAAGTATTTGTCCTTCTTGTTCAATTGTTGTACACGCTTCCATAGCTCCTTCATGTTGTTCAACTAAAGCTTCGAGCATTTCTTCGCAATTGGCTGCTATTGTTTCATTACTCTCTTCATCATCATCACTAGCCGTTGTCGACCATACAAGTTCAACTTGTGTTAACCAATCTGTATACTAAATCGGCCAAAGAAAGAGAACTTTTATTTTTCGTGCACTTTACAAAAAAAACGAACTTCTTCGCAATGTGTATGGAAATTGAGGTTCACATCGAGTATATATCGACGACGTGCAACACGTTCATCGAATTCTCTCATACGAGCTTCGAGGTCATGCGCTAATTGGTAGATTTTTGTTCGACCTTGATTCAATTGTTTATCGACATTGTCGTCTTCGGAATTTGCATTTGGATTTAATTTCGATTGTTTTTCTTGTTGAATCTGTTCGTTATACATATTATCAGCAGCTGCAATCAAATTTTCTGCATTCGTTTTCGTATTCTAAATGAATATCGTGTTTTTTTTCTCTCATCTTCTCAATTTATTTAATTCAACCTTAATAGCCATTTCGAAATCGGTATGCATTTTATCGAGTTTTTTCGCTTGTCGAAGTGATTTGCCTATGCCAACAGCGAGATTCTTTTGTAAAAAAGCATCACCATGTTTTTCAATCCAATCAAGAATCTACATGTTTTGACATTAGAATTGATTGTAAAAACAAACTATTAAAACAAACTTGTTGAACATCATTTGCAAACGCAACAAAACTCAAACGTTGTTGTAAATACGCTTTACGTTGATTCCATTTCGCATCCAAATATCGATGATTAACGAGAATCTAAATGAATATAAAAATAAATAAGAAAAGAATGTCGAATTATCATCGTACTTCTTGAACAATTTCGAGAATATGTTTAGCTCCAGCACGGAAATCAAATTGATAATCATTTGTTGATTGTTGAGATGGTGCAACTGAATCGATAATTGCTTTGCCATCGTTACAAATCTTTGCAAAAGCAAACAAAGAAATTTTCTAAAATCTCGAAAGAAAATAATTCGTTTACTTGAGCGTAGATTCTCGAAATATTTTCGGAGAGATGAAAATGTTGTTGAAGTAATCGTTCGAGATGTTCCATGTTTTCCACCGCTGTTAGATCATCAGTTAACGAACAAAGATGTTTCCATGTTGGCACTTGAACAAGATACTATGCAAAACGAAAAAAAATGAATTTCAAAAAGAAAAAAAACAATTCGTTTTACTTCATCAGCTTTTTGATGAAATTGTAGCGAAGCTGTAAGAATATTCGTTCGTTTATCGAGTAATCGCGTGAGATTTAACCATTCATCATTCAGACGATTCATTTGAGTTTTAATTGCATTCGTTGCATAGTGACCACTCGAAAGAAGTCGATCGCCGACATTTTGTGTTCGACGAATGACCGTTTCGTTTCCCTGATAATATTGCAAAAATAATTCAAAGATTATTTCGATTGTTGATCGCACTTACCAAACAAACTTTAGCAAATTGTTCATGTTCAGCTAAGAGTTGCATAGCTTCGGAACAACTCGAACCAATTTCGGTATATTTCGGAGCAAGTATCGATCGACTATTGGCAATCCATGCGCATAACTAAATGAAATTTTTCGTAAAACGATGAATTTTCATAGGAAAGAAATTGATCTACTCGATCACAATCTTGTTCAAATAAACGTAATTGAAGATTTTGTTCTAAACGATTCTTTTTCTGATGCCATAATTGATAACATCGTTCTTTAGCCGAACGAAGATTATCCATAACCTGTCAAAAAAAAAAAAGAATTCTTTTGTATTTTGGCATTAGAAAAAAAAACAAAAATTTACAAGAGAAATTTTTCTTGCTTCATCGAAATAATCCAATGGATATGTTCGTTGTTGTTGTGATTTAATAATTGAATGATCATTTTCGGAATTATTTCCTCTCAATAGATTTAACAAATGTTGTCCATCATTGATCAATGGATCAATATTAATGCGAGATAATTGATCTTTATAAACAGTCATATGTGTTTCAATAGCATCTTGAGCTCGAGTCACATTTGCTGATGGATCGATTTGTTGAAGATCATTGTAAAGTACTTCATAAGCATGAAGAGTTTCTTTCGAATTATAGACAAATGATTCCAATTTCTAAATGAAAGAAACAATAAAATTCATTGAAATGACTTGATTTTGAAATTTACCAATCGAAAATCAAGCCAACGAAGATGATTATATTGAAATGTTCCATTTAAATCCGGTGTTAATTGATGACGATCAATTGCATGTGATAGACTTTCAACAGATTCAACCGAATTTTCAAATGTATATTTCGATAGACCAAGAGAAATCTTATGTTTATCCCAAAATCCATCCGGTTTAACAATATATACATGTTCGATTTTATATGGAAATTGTTCCTAAAAAAAAATGAAATTTCAGTGAAAAAAAAACGATGTCAAATAACAAACTTGTAGAATTTTGAATATTTGTTTACAATTTTCCCATGTTCGTTGACGCATGTCCACAATAAATGTAAATCTTGGCTCACCATTTGATGAACTAGCAAATAAAAACAAGAAATAAATGATTAACAAAAAAAGAATTCGATTACTTTATTGATGCGAGATAAATAATTAATTTTTTTAATTCGTCTGCATTTATTTTTTCAATAGACGCTGTACTTGGAAATGTTATGATTAAATAACCTTTTCTATCAATTGCTCCTACAATTAAACAAAATTTGGATAATCATGTTCATTTTTCTTCTCTCATTCTCTTTGTTTACCGCTAAGAAACGCATATTTTTCTTCTAAAATCGTTTTGATTTCTGCTGCCTTCATATTAAATCAAATGAATATACATTTAAGGCAAATTAATTGAACATATTGAACAGACAGACATGTCCTATCTTCGATGCCATTGTTATTCTTTTCCTGTTAAGCGCCACATACATATGTAGACGGTCATCGATCCTAGCGAACTCTTTCCTCAATGAATTTATTGAACCGCCAACGAAAATGTACTGTCGCACATGGTCTTGTCTTATCTCTCTCTCTCTCTCTACTGTATAGACAGAGAAAACATCCATTATTATATTATTATTATTCTTGGCGTACATTTATTTCTAACAGATTGGATTCTTTTGATATCAATCAACTACAAAAAAAAACGAGAAGAAGAAGAAGACGAACGATGAAAGATTGTTCTCTGTTGTTTTCAATCAGTTTCACTTGTATAACTCTCCATGCTTTCTTCACTGTCATATCTTGAGTTTGATTTCTTCTTTGTACAGACAATGACTAGAATAATAACAATCACAAGAAGTAAAATACCACCACCAATAGCAATATATGATAAATTATCCATAAAGAAATTTTCACCATCCTCATCATCATCTTATTTTAAAAAAAAGAACACAAGTGCATCACTTGACTTTTTTGTTTTGTCAATTACCGGCTAGTGCTTGAGGTACAAGTACATGTGAATTATCAACAGCTAAAAATAAATAATAGTTAAACAATAGATTTTTTAAATAAATACGTTCGATATACGTGTCGGTTGTGTTGCAGTTTTTTTGCCCCAAATCGAATCGGCTAGATTAATAAGACCGCCAACCACACCTCCTGCAACATTAATCGCATTATTAGCATCGATATTCCAAGATTTCTTGGTTGTTGCTATGATGACGTGTTTTGTTGTTAACGCACGAATAAATCGATTTTGTGATATTTGATTCTTAAAGTCACTTTCGCAAAGAAAATATGTTGGCTGTAAACATGATACATATTCGAAACAGATTCGATTGATATATTTGTCATCTTTTCGAATTTGTAAACATTGAAATTGATCGTTCGTTTTTGTTCGATTACACCATAGAGAAGAATTAATCGATCCTAAAAAAGAAAGAAAATATCTATTTATCCATAGATTTCCCTGAAGAGAAATTGTACTCGGATGAATATCAATCGATAGACTTTGATGATTATCTAATAAATTTTTAATTTGATTTAATTCATCGAGATTTGTTAGTCGTATTGACTGTGCAATCAATGATTGACAAAGTTTTTCATGTTCATACGATGAAATATGACCTGTTTGATAGTAAACAAATTGAAGACATTTATCGATTTGAAACTCAATCCAATTCAATGGACAATATGAACATATTTGACGTTGACTATGCCAAAAATATGGTTGTGAACAATGGCAAGTACTCGTTTGTTGATGACAGATTTCATTCGATTGACAATCATCATTTGATAAACATTTATTTCGAATAGTTGTTAGAACTGTCTTAATCGAAACAAAAATACTTTTTTTTTGTTGAAATGCAAATAATGATTTGATTACCAGAAGAGACGGAGAAGAAGAAGAAGAACGAAATGAACAAATGTAAACTTATGTTCATAGATTACGATTGATGACTAATTTAAAATTAGATAAACTAATGCGAATACGGTTGCCTGAGAGATTTCGAAGGTCTCGCGCAACTTTTATTTGTTTTTATTTAGACAAAAAAATCAATAAAAGAAATTATTGTGGAGAAATTTGATTTGAAGGTCGCCAAAAATGTAATTGATCTCTGACTCTTTCACGAAAATGAGCTGACGATACAAGAAAAACATAAAAACATCCCTAAAATTAAAAAAATAAAATCTTTTTATGTACATACAACTGTATGAATATATGTATTCCAGGAAAGAATATTCGATGCAAACAATTCTGTCGTTGATCGATCTGTATATTTTTGAATTTGTTTTGTTATTAACGAATATAATATAAATCCTCCGTATGGAATTGTCCTCCATATAATTAGAACTACTTGTATGCAAATCATAACTGTGAGTTGTCTATCAACATGTAAATATTGTAAACCAGTTGATTCGCGAACATTTTGATAAGTTAAAAATCCGAAAAGAATTGTTAATGAAACAAATCCAATAGGTTCGTTTCATTGAATTCATTTGTCGTATGCGTGCATGTTTTGATGTTGTTAAAAATTGACTGATTGTAGCAAAACATTGACAATAGAAAGAAACAATCGATGTACTAACAAGGAAATATTGTCGAATTTTACAGAATTGAATAGATGTACTTATTTGATAATTCTCATGACCTATTTCAATAATACGAATCAAAAATCCAATAAATAGAATGTACTCGATGTTGAACGATATTTTTGAACAGTTGATTGAATACATATATTCAATGTATTACCAAATACACCGGCTATTAACAGAAAATATCCAATGTATATTGTGCATTCCTGTGACAGATAGATCAAAGATGGCATAATTAATGGATTTTAGTACATTATCAATTATTATAAAACACCCAGTCATTCAAATTAAATACGCTTTTCCCCTATTTTATTATAGTAAATAGTGTCTTTATATACGAATGTTTCTTCTTGTTGGTTAACTAACCATCTGCTAGTTTTTTTTCATGAGAAATGGAATTTAATCAAATAAAAATATGAAATTCACGGAAAAGAAAGAAAATCATGTCTGCTAAGTGACAAAGATAATATTTTCAAAGGATAATTTGTCTTCGTTTTTTTTTTGTTTTTGATATCTTTATCATTCATTGGTGTTAACGTCTCGTTTGTTTATTTCCTCGAAAAGAAAAAAAACGGAAAGCTTGCCGTCTCCCATGTCTATCAACAACAACAACAACCGACAGATAGATAACAGCAACAGACGATTGTCTTAAATACGTATATATCTACATAGAATCGAGCTAAGAGTTAACATTTCTAATTGGATCTATTCGCAATGTATCTCGTAAGTAACAAACAAACAAAGAAACTGAGAAAGAATCTTGTATGTCGAAATATTTAGTTTGGTTTATTCGTAATTTGCTTTTTGAGTATTGAATATATTTCGGCAAATTCAATCGCAACAAATGCTCAATCGGATTCTTACAGTGCAAAATTAGAAGAGCTACGACAAAAACGTGAAGAATTAAACAAAGCTCGTCAAACTTTCGAAGTCGAACGCGCTGAATATGAAAAAGAAAAAGAAATCGCTCTAAAATTTATTAAAGATTCTCAAGTCATACAATTTAATGTCGGCGGACAACTCATGTTTACATCACGTGCTAGTGTTCTTCACATAGCTGATTCTAAATTGGGACAAATTCTTTTAGAAACAACTGGCGATCGAGTTAGTGTCGATAAAAATGGCAAGAAATTTCTCGATTTCAATCCAACATTATTTCGACATTTACTCGAACAATTACGTCTATTCGAAGATGGTGAACCCATTGTTTTCTATCCACCAACGACACCAAGTCAAGTCGCTCCATTCAATGCTATGTTAGCTAAACTTGGCCTTAAGCCAGCACCGGAAAGTGATGACGATATATTTACATTCAATGTTGGCGATGAAATTGTTCAAACAACACGTCGAACATTGAAACGTGTACCGAATTCGAAACTTTCGAATCTTTTAACAATGAACAATCCGGCTGATATGGATGCCAATGGTCGACCATTTCTTGATTATGATCCTGAACTTTTCCGTTATTTACTCGCACAAATACAATCCGGTCAAATCGCTGATTTCGAAGCGCCAAATACCGAATCAGAAGCTGCATTCAATGTTATGTTAAATAATTTTGGACTTAAACCGAAATAAACCATTGATTTTAATCGAACTCACAAGCCCTTTTCTTTCTTTCCTTCTTTTTTTATTTTTAATCAACCGAAAACAAAACAAAAAGCATCGAATAAACTTCATCTTCATTTATATTTCACATGTTCATAACCGTATTCATCGAAAATTTGTCGTTGTTCAGGATCGGACAGAATTGCATAGGCCTGATTGATTAACTTGAATTTTTCTACGATTTCTTTGCTGCCCATATTTCGATCGGGATGAAATTCTTTGACTTTTGAAAGATAGGCTTGTTTAATAACGGCATTCGATGCAACTCGACTTATGCCTAATATTCCATAGAGGTCAGGACCAATTTCAAAGCCATAAGTTGGTTTTCTAAAAGAAAAAAGAAAATCGAATCGTCAAAATGAAAATATTTTGTTTGCCTACCGAGTTTCTTGAGTTCGTTGTCGTTCGAAAATAGGTGGTTCATCTTTTTGTTCGAAATATTTCTCATTGAATATATTCGGATTTTGTCGTTTGAAATTAATCCATTCTTGAATATCACGTTTGCCTCGGTAGAGATGCGAATAATCTCGAACATATCGACCAAGTTGAACAGCAGCAATTGTTACAAATGGTAAAGTTAAACCTGTCGTTAATAAAGCTATTGGTATAGTAAAAATACGATGTGTTACAGCATAGTAAAGAAATGAAAGAACGGAAACCGATGACATGATACAAGCTGGATAGATTATTCCGAGAATAACACCAGTTATCTATAGAAAAAAAAAACGAGTAGTTCAAAGACAAACGAAACTATTCGAATACTTTGAAACGAGAAAATTGTCGTAAACCAGTAACTTTGCCTGTTCGACCGTTGATTAAACATTGCCATTGTCGATTTCGATATTGATAATCGACAATATAAACTGGAAAATAGATTAATTCTTGTGTTTCAGTTGTAATTGGAAAACGAATGGATGTAAAACGATATTCATTTTTTTTCTCACGATTTAATTGTTTAAGAAAAAGTTCTTGAATTCGATTGATAATAATTAAATTCCAACCGATTTCAAAAGCTGTATCACGATCAATTGTCCATTCTTCGATTAAATCCGATGCGTCAACAATCGATTTAAGATCGTCATCAAGTTTGATTTCAAGTTCATCGATATGTCGTCGATCATATGTATGCGCAGCATAGATATTTATATCCGATAATTTCGTATTTTTCAATGATAATTTATCAGAGAATGGATGCCATTCAGTACCACCGAATAGCCATGAACCACGTTTGATCTAATCAATTGTGAAAGATGTATATGAATGTATAATAATGAAATTATATCTTACATAAGCTTCAGCAGAAATATTGCCCTCAAGTGAAAATGACCAATAGGGTAAATAACGTGCTGTTAGAGTTACTGGTGTTTGCTGCCAATCACTGGGCGCTAACCTCTTAGAGAGAACAAAAAGTAAATGAATATAGGATAATTTACAACAAAAAAAACGAAATTTATTTGAATTCTATACCAAAGTGATTTCCTCCAACGATTGAAATAAGTTAATGCTTGATTTTCATCAATTTTAAATGGCAAGCCCATTCGTTGAGTATTCGTTGATGCATAACGAATATTGACAAATCGATAGGAAAAATTGAACAATCGTTTCATAGTCATCATCTATAACTGAATATCTGTCTGTCTGTCTGTCTGAGAAGAACATCTGATTGGTAGTCGAAAATCTTTCGTTTTCACCAATCGAACAGAAATTAACGACATCTTAATATCTATCATCATCATCATCGCATTTCATCTCATCAATGAAATTCATTTATTCTTGTAAAAATAAAAAAAGAAAGAAAAAAAAGAACTAGTTAGCAAACAGTATAGCGAAAAGAAGACAACAATGCATATATTGTGAGATATTAAGAAGAGAAAATGCCATACATACAAAAAAATCATCACTGTTTTTGAAAAAAAAACGAACATTTAAAATTATTATTATTTATTCTATTTAAACAAGTTCAGCTCGTATACAATCATGAGTTAATGTTGTACTTCCGACACCATCTTTGAAACTTTTGTAGGTTATAAGACTACTATCGAGATTTGAAGGAGAATATGGATGTAAACGAACATTATCATATGGAGAAAATCGTCCTTTCTGGAAAGAAAAACAATAAGAAATAATAAAATTTGAAGAGAGAAAGCAAGTCTACGAACCTTAATGGCCGCATAGGGTGATGTAGCTCGCGTTCTAGTATTGGCATCTAATGCTAAATACGAGGAAACATCATCTAAAACGAACAAATCTACTATGACAGATCAACAAAATGAATCTTTACCATGTGGCCATAAACGATTGTGATTCGGTATTGAACGTGTCAATGTTGCCGTTGAATATGTCGGTACAAATGGTCGTTTAACATCATCATCCTCATATTTTTGATAGGTATTAAATGGATAAGCATTTGTGTTTGACGAGTAAGGTCGATCAAAGAACAAATTCGATGGTATCGGTTGAAATATATCGACAGTATTCGCTTCCGTTTCATTTGTGCCTGTTGTCGATGAATTATCACTATTGACATGTGATCGACGACGTTTAAGAGCAAATAATGAAATAATAATTACATTTATCAAAAGTATAAATAAACCAAATACAG
>ERZ781399.674-NODE-674-length-36516-cov-4.234250_pt1 | contig 36516 bp, 37 predicted proteins | sample MGYA00511014_ERZ781399 | MGnify/ENA primary metagenome ERZ781399 (study PRJEB29847, sample SAMN06458254) | wastewater metagenome | isolation source: Wastewater bioreactor | place: South Africa: Cape Town | study: EMG produced TPA metagenomics assembly of the...
ATGGATGTTGTAAAGCTCCATATAAATGTGGAAAATCAACAGCCGTTTGTGGCAAAGACAAATTATGCTGTTTAACGGAAACAGACATTCAACGTCATAAGGAAGCAACAGGTAATTGGCTTCAACGTCGTAATGGAAAATAATAAACTCGCGATTGTTGTATTCGTATAATTTCTCAAATTAAATTGAATAAAAATATATTGTATATAAAGATGGCGCTATACTAGTAGATTTGAGAAAGGATCGAGTCAATTCTATTCAAAACATGGTGATATTTCGAGAGAGATAAGAGACGAATCAGTCATTCATTTTGTCAACTATGTCTCAAGATGATATGCCTATTGAACAATCGTTTCAACTTCCATGCGGATTGAAACTAGCAAATCGAATTATTAAAGCCGCTTTAGAAGAATCACTTGGCAGCGGTGATCAACAACCGAACAAATACATCTATCGTTTATATGGACAATGGGCAAAAAGTTCCTTTGGACTTATTTTAACAGGAAATGTACAAGTTGATGCACGTTATCCTGGTCTCATGACAGATTTAATGATTACGAATAAAAATGACATCGATTTAGATAAATGGAAACAATATGCTAGCGTTTGTCAAAGTCACGGAACGCCAGCTATTGTACAACTTTGTCATGCTGGTCGTCAATCAGCCATAGGCAAACGACCATTTCGACAGCCAGCCATTGCTCCAAGTCCAATTCCCATGTCGATTGGAGACGGTTTTATTGCTAAAACAGTGCAACGTTTTCTCATCGGAACACCAAAGGAAATGTCTCGTGAAGATATCGATGAAGCCGTACAAAAATTCATTGATGCCGCTGAAATCATGTGCAAAGCCGGTTTTTCTGGCGTTGAAATTCACGGTAGTCATGGTTATCTAGTCAGTAGTTTCCTTTCACCGAAAACAAATCAACGAACGGACGAATACGGTGCAACGGCAAAAGATCGTATGAAATTTCTATTTCGTATTGTTGATGGTATTCGAGCATTGGTTCCATCGACATTTGCCATTGGTGTTAAACTCAATTCAGCTGATTTTAGTACTGGCGGTTTGACAGAAGATGAAGCACAGGATCAAATCCGATGGATTAATGAACATGGTGGTTTTGATTTTATTGAAATTTCTGGTGGAACATACGAAGCACCGGTTATGATGGGTGTCAATGATGCAAATCGTTCCGAACGAACACGACGACGTGAAGCTTATTTTATTGAATTTGCTGCTAAAGTTCGACATTTAACATCGATACCATTGATTGTAACCGGTGGTTTTCGTAGTCGAATTGGTATGAATGATGCCATTCGTTCGAATGCATGCGATTTAGTTGGCATTGGCCGACCGATTTGCGTTCAATTTGATCTACCACGACTTCTTCTCGATCGAACAATTCCCGATCAAGATGCTCGAGCTATTCAATATGAAATTCGTGGCTTAGAATTATTCAATCTTCTGCCTATATCAACGGTTGGCATTGGCATTGGTACTCTTTGGCATAATTGGCAAATGCATCGTGTTGCGATTGATCATCGAGAACCTGATCCAAATATGACTGTTTTCGATGGTTTACTGACGATTTTTATTCGAATATTGAATCGATCGAAATCTTTGGTCTTTTTTAGTATGACTCTGATTTTTTTCTTGAGTTATTTTTATCTTTTCTACTAATGAAAACAGATTCGTATTTTTCAACCGAGAAAATATCACATACGAACTAATTTGATTATTTTTTGTGTTAAAATGTCGTCAATAAACTTAATTGAATTTCGATTCTGATCATTAATTCGTTCGGAATCGATTTCTATTCTCATAAAATATTCAAAAAAATAGACGAATAATATTTATAGTGTCTATTTGATTTGCTTTTTTTTCTTTGTTTTTCTTTCAAATTTGGAACAACTGTGTTCGTTGGGCATCAGATGTATAAACGCAAATGAGAAAGAGCCTGAAATCAACAATGGAGCTCATTTTTTTCAATCTATTCGAGCATGAGAGTTTATCCTTATTAGATTTGCTTATCTGTCATAGTTCTTTTTTTTTCTCACCAAAAGATCAATGAGAAATTGGCGTAATTCTCCAGATATCTATCTATCTATCTAATGTTTAGATAAATAAAAAGCCAGATCAACTAGACATCTGTCTACAATCTTGATCGAAATACAAGAAATTGATATAGTCAGTCATCTCTTCTAGATCGTGCAGAGTTTTCGTTTCTTCATTTGATTAAATGAGACATTTGAGAGAGAACGAGAGGAAGGAAAACATATTTCGACGAAAATGTAAACAGTTCTTTATGTCAAATGATCTCTGATCAAAGCAATACAATTTTTTCTCACTCGGTTATTTATTACTCAAAGGGTTTTAATGAAGAAAAAACAAAGCAATTCCCTTTTTTCTCTTTTTTTTCTCATTAGCTTAGCGAGCCAAGAATAACGCCAGAGACAATATCCTTTTTCTATCGTTTCCTCTTAATACCGTGAGTCTTTTCTTTTTTTTGACTTTCAAAGAGCATAAATCTTTTTTTTTCTCTCTCTCTTGTATACGAACACAAAAAACTGAGAACTTCTCGCCCTTTTCTATATGATTATTTGATTAAAAAGAAAATCATGTATTGAAAAATAGTCAACGAGAATCATTTGTTTTCACAAGCCGTTGGTTACATTGTTTGATCTAATCGAATAGTATCGTTGTCGATAAGAAGGAAGAAAAAATACGACTTTGACACTCAATTGTAGGCGTGTGCATGCGCAATCGGTCTCTCTTTTCTAGCCATTGAGATCCTCAACGCGATATAGAGAAGCGAGAATGAGTCGAGCTTCCGATGAACCTACGGCTTTCTATTCTTTCTGTCAATCAGAGAGAAAAAGAAAATCTTTTTTTTTCAACGATTAGTAATTCTCGATAATATTAAAGTCAACGAAAACGATGAGCAAATAGAAAAAAAAGAAGAAGAAGAAGAAGAAGAAATGAACTACTTTAGATGCTATTGTTGAAGATAATCAACAAATCTCGTTATTGTTATTATTTCGCAATAAATAATCAATTATTTTTTTTTTAAAACACACATACTCTATTTCATCTTGATAAATATTTATTATTCATTAGTTGTTTTGTATTGTATTCAAATTGTCTGTCTATCTATCTCTTTTCAAGATTATAACAACACAATATCAAAAACTATTAGTGCAATCTTTCTAGAACACTTATTTTCAATCACTATTTGAAGAACTTCAACTCAAAACAACAAAAAAAAATGGTAAGTAAAAAGTTCTTGCGCATTCTCTCACTATTTTTTAACAAAAAATAATAATAATAATCAGCTTTTTCAACGGAAAATCATTGAGCTTGAACAAAAGAACGAAGTGGATGTTCAGGAAATGATTAGATCTCTGTGTAGGTAATAGCATCAGGTTAAATGACAGTTTTCTCTTCTTCAATATAAAGAATATTTTCATTTTCATTCTATTGATGTAAATTTCCGTTTCTTTTTCTTTCTAACTATTACTCAAAACACGAACGATTGCTCTCAACAAAAGAAGAGGAATTTCATTCTATAAACTATTTTCTTCTCTAAAAAAAACATTTTTGTTTTATTGTTGAATTGTTGAACATGTACGTGTAAAACAATTGAAAAAAAAAAGAAATTTTCCGATTCCGATCATTAGTATAATTAACTGGTTTTTAAGAGTAGGATATGATTCTCTAATTTGCATTTTCGAGTATTCAATCAAGATGTACTAACAATGTTTGTCTTTCTTTCATTAGAAGATTTTCTGTCTATTTATATATATATCTATATAAATACACATGCCGATATGACATATTTTCTTGTCTTGAGAAGGACAGAAAATCTTTCTTTTGGGATTCACTATGATGAAAATTTCTTTCTACAAATGTAAAGGTAGGAGTGGAAATTAAATTAAGAAAAAAGAAAACAATCCGAAACATTTTTACTTAACACGCAATGTCAGCTTTCTCTCCCTTGCACGCGTTCTCTCTCTCTCTCTCTGTTGGTCTTGATTCCCATGTAAATAAACTATCGTCAGTTAATTCGATTTGAGTTTTATTTTTATATTTCACTTGTCATTACCACATACTAATCAGCAACTGATTAGTACTGATGTGGGGTAAGAAGTGTTGTTTTTTATCTGTTTCAAGATCCCGATAGATTCTTTTAACACCTGATGGACAGTGACACATGGCGTTAATTTAATTGAGAGAAGAAGAGGGAGAAGAAACGAAACTTTGCTAGAGTTAGTCTTTAGTTTGATCTTGTGTGTGTGTGCGTTGGAAAATAATGAAGGTTTGTTTGTTACGAGAGCGAAGACAATTAAATATTGATTTATTTAACATTTTTCTTTCTCTTTGTTCTATTTGACTAGGTGATTCAAGGAGAATTTCGACTGTTTGTAATTCTTTATTCCTATGGTTTTAATTGTTCAATATCCTCTTTTGTTGACAATGTTAGTCGTCAACGAAGATGTTCTTTGGCTCGAGCCACTTTTCATCGACAATAATTTAACAATGACTGAAACAACACTTAGCTATCAAATTGCTTCATTATCATCTTCTACTTCATTGAATTCCTCGTCTATTCCTTTCGTAGCTACAATTATGTCACAAGTACATACCAATACGAATCGTTTAGTTATTCTTCAATGGTTCGTACGGATCATCGGTGGTCTATTAATTATCGTCGGTGGTATTGGCAATACTCTATCAGCATTTACACTTAGTCGAAAGAAATTACGTGCACAAGTCACGTCAATCTATCTCATTGCTTTAGCATTATCCGATCTCGGTATATAAAAAATCTCGAAGCGATTTTGTTTTCTAATTAAAAGAAAATTCGATTGTTTTTGTTTAGGAAATGTTTTCTTCAGCGTCCTAAATTTCTATCTCATCCGTCTCAATCCCAGTCAAAATATGCGTTTATACAGTAATCTCTCATGTAAATTACACATATTTTTTACATATTATTTCATAAATCTCTCGCCAACATTACTCGTTGCCGTTAGTGTTCAACGTTATTTAGCTATAGCTAAACATCATTATTCGAAAAAACATTGTACCGTTCGAAATGCATACATAACCATAGCAATTATTTGTGCAATTTCAGTTTTTATTCAATTACATTGGAGTTTTTTCTATGAACTACAACGAGTACCAATACCCACGGGCAATAATCGAACAATACATTTTCGACATGTATGCAATGTCACACGAAATTATCCGCATTATCTATGGTTTCGTTCGCATATGATCGGCTATCTTCAATGGTTTTTCTTTACTCTTTGTCCATTTATAACGATGTTAATACTGAATTGTTTAATTTTAAAAGTGATTGCATCCGCTCGTCGTATTCAACAACGAATGAATCAAAAAAATCAACGTAAACGAGCTAAACAACGAAATATGACCATTATGCTTCTATCTGTTTCGTGTGTTTTTATTCTTCTTACTGCACCTGCATCGACATTTATGGCATTCGGACATTTATCAAGAAATTTACATGGGCAAAATTCACAAACACTTTGGACTATTTTTTCATTGATCTATTATGCAAATACAGCAGCCAATTTTATTCTCTATTTTCTAACTGCAAATGTCTTTCGACAAGAATTACGTGTCATGATTTTAACACTTCCCGGTTGTTCAAAATTCGTTTCCTCAACAAGTCCATTCTTGCATACAAATACACTTCCAACAGGTGCAGGCAAATACACAACATTAGGCAAAACACAAGTCACATCGATACCATTAGCAACATCAGTTATGCCGACATCTGACGATGATAAATTCAATGGTATCAATCGAAAATCGAGCGGTAATCACGGTCTTTCGATTCCGCCAACTGGTCGGCTATTAAGTGTGCCGAATACTATGAATAGTAGTAGTAGTGGTGTATCGAATGACGATGATGATTCGCATTTATAACAAAAAATTGAACTTATGTTTTGTGAAAAATCGATATTATTTTATTTATTTTTGACGAATAGATGGTAAATAGAATTTGGGAATTGTTGTTGATGTGTTACTTTCGTTTTCTTGTTTAACTGATGGAGCAAGTCGAGAACGTTCGATATGATTTGAAAGAACGCGAAAATATCGAAGATTCGAATTCGATGCATTACTAAACACACAAAAAAAAAGAAACAGTTTTGATGATATTGAAAGAGAAACATAATTACATCAATTGAGGTAATAACATCGATGAATATCGATCCCAATCTTCGATTAAATGTGTTGATAAACGTGACTGAGAATTAGGTAGATGATTGTAGACTTTCAAAAATGACATTATATCCGGTTCAGTTCGACATCTAGAGCAAAAATAAATTTCAAAAATGTCATGTGCGTGTGCGTGTGTCTTTTACCGGTTGAAAAGTTTCCGTTGACCTTCAGGAATATGTGACAAATAACCTAATGCAATTGCTGCATTACCAATTGTAATATCATTCGATGAAGTAAATAGATTACAAAGATAATCAATAGCATTAACAGCGATTAAAGCTTGAGGAACACCTGAAAAAAAAACGTCGATATTATATAATTAAGATTAAAAAAAATCAATTTTGAAATAGGAGAAGGAGAGGGAAAGCAAGAGTACCTGTATGTTTATCTATTTCTGAAACTAATAATCGAACGTATTATTTTGATTTTCTTTTACGAAAAAAAAAACTCAATTGCAAAGTAATTACCTGATTTCATATGTGCAAGTCGTGCTAGACATTCAGCTGCTGTTGATTTGGCTTCATCGATGTGTGATAAACGAAGAACATCGACGAGAATTCCACAACCAATGGCCGTACTTACCGATTGTCGTTGTTCGGGAATGAAATGTGCAAGTGCAACAATTTGAAATGCTGCCATACAACGAATACAATCATCGTTCATACGAAAGAATTTTTCGAAATATTGAAATGTCATTTGAAAATTTCGAAGAAGCGTCCAATGTACTCGTGCATTGTTATAGATAAATGTCGATAGAGTATTCGAAGATTTCAATTGAACATGAATATTTTCCGATTGCATGAGACGAAATAGATGTGAATAGGAAAAATCCAGTGTCGATTCGATTAATTTCGATGAATTATTATTCGCTAGACAATGAAGAAAAAGAAACATGAGAAAAGTTGATTTTAAAAAAGCGGATTTACTGAGAGCAATGCAAGCTAATGCTTGTGCAGATTCGACTTGGATAATTTCCGTTTTAGCATGCATCATCAATGCAACAAGTAGAGTGAGACCATCGTTTTTAATAATCACTTCTTGATTTGTTCGATTAGCAATAAAACCAGGCGCACATGTGATCAATTGTAGTGTTTTTAAAACACAGAGAACGAGCTTTTCATCGTGAGATTTCAATAAACGAATGAGATATGGAATGCCTTGTGCTTGATTAATTTCTTTTTGAATATTCATTTTCATACTTGCTGTACCTTTACTTAATTCACTCAATGCATCCGTAACAGCTAGTAGATGTTCTTCAGATTTCAACGTATAAAAACTAATTAACTTTCTTACGCCAATACGTGTTGCAACATCACGTTTTCGACTTGAATTATTCTCACATAACGTCCAAAGTGTGCAAACAATTGCAATTTGTAAATTCGATAGATTGGTTTTCTCGAGTAGAATTAATAATTGTTCGATTGCCTGTTCTTGAAGAAGGATTTGTTGAACTTGAGTATTATTATGACACAATGATTGTATAGCTTCGATTGATACTTGTTGTAATTCTTTCGACGAAGCTGATAATGCACCGAGTAGATGTTCACATGCGCCATGTTGTGCAAGTGTATTTTGAGTTTCTTGATTATTCTTTGCTAATTGTCGAATAAAACGAATAACTGATAATTGAAGATTTAAATTGTATTCTTCGAGATAGACATTGGTTATTAGAAGAAGAAAATCTTTGGCAAATGAGAGTTTCTGTTGGCAGACAAGAGAATTTGAAACAATATTCGATAGACAATCAAAATATGGACTGATAATTTGCGGTGAACGTTGTTTGTCAATGAGAACCATTAAACCATCGACAACACCTTGTTCAATCATCGAGTCAATCGATGATTTATCCATACTTAAATTGGCTAGAACACGTCCTAATAATGCAAGAATCTGTTGATTACTCGATTGAATATGTTTTAACATTGAACTAAATGAATTTTTAATTGTTTTTAATTCAGTTTTCATTTCAGGTAATTCATTTGTTAGATTAAATAAAAGAAGAAATGTTGTTAATAAGAGATCATCATTTTTAGCTAGAGTAAATATTTGAATTAAAGCTGGCAGAAGACCATTTTCAATCATTGGATACCAATAGGGACTCAATGGTGAATTAGCCGTTTGACGACGTGTTAAAATTTCAAACATTCGTGCACATACAAGACTATCTTCATCTTTTATTGATAGAAATAATTTAAATAATGGTTTCCAGACGTTATATTCTTCCGAAGAAATAGGTAAATCAATAATATAACGAAGTGTACGTTCATTTTGAGAAAGAATTGCTATTGCTGCTAATCCTAAGAAAAAGCAAAATACTTTCAATGAATTAATTCATTATTATTCTACCATATCCATTGGCGTCAACAGCATTGATATTAACAGGATATGTTAATAGACAAGCAATGGATTCTAATCGTCCGACTGCTGTTGCTAGAAGAAGAGGAGTAAATTCATGAATATCATGTGTAATCGCTTCTAATTGTTGAGTTAGTTCATTACGACGTTGTGCATCATCAAGAATATTTTTCATTGTTGTCTCATGTCCACTGATCGTTGCACGATGTATTGGTAGATAACCATTATCATCGTAGACATTGAGTCGAACGATTTCTTCGTTCGTATCCGTAATTTGAGTTGTCGAATACATTGTTCCTTTAATGCGTTTGTAAGAAAAAAGAAAACTGTCTAAACAACCGATCGATGGAAAAAAACTGGGTTACGTTGCTATCATTTCAATTTTTCTGTATGTCGACGGACATGAAAGAATTTACCGCGTCTTGAAGAAAAAGAAAATAACATGGCATACCGGTAGCAAAAATATTCTCGAGATAATTTTTCTTTCTTTCTTTCTTTGACTATTTTTTCCTTTGAACGTTAACAAATAATAATAATAAAAAAAAGCCGTTTGTCAAAAGCAATTAACTTCCGAATAAGTTTCTTTCTTCATAATAACAAATTCTTTGTACAAAAAAAAACAGATGCAAAATTCAAATATTTTACTTTTAATGAGTCATTGACATCATTTTAATAATAATCGGTATTTCTATTCATGAAATTGATTCCAACAATAATCAAATCATATTCATCAACTTCATTTTATTAAAAATCGAAAAGATGAAAAAAATGCTGCAACCCTAACATAGTCACATTGAACCGTTTGCAGCATTCATTAGACATAATATTAATATTGTGAAAGAAAATATATCTACGTAATTAGATAAACAAACATTGACCTTGTCAACAACAAACATTCTACATTTTCTTTCCTTCTTTCTCTTGGATTGGTCTTCTTTTCACAAATATTTTCTCTTTCAATAGACAACACGAGTTATTCAATGAATCAATTTTTCTCACATGACATTTTTGATTTAATTGCTCGAATTCGACCTAAATGGTCTTCATCGAATACTGATCTCGTACAGTTTACTGGCGGCATTAATAATACAACATTCGGTCTATTCGATAAACAAAATCATTCGGATGGATTAGTTATTAAAATCTTCGGCTCGAAGACCGACGAATTCATCGATCGTCAAGATGAATTACAAAACTTGAATATTCTCGCCAAACACGGTCTTGCTCAGCCGATACTCGTTCAATTTCCCCATGGATATATCTACGAATATCTTCCGGGTGAAATCTGTTCGAGAGATGACATTCGTCTGCCGAATATCGCTCCGCTTATTGCTCAAACTATAGCCAAACTACATTCGATACCAATTGTCGATCAACAGCAATCGCCTTGTCTCGTTCGACTAATGCGAAAATTCTTAACATTAATCGACAACAAAAATCACGAAGATTTCTCTTCAGGTGAAAACAAATAACTATAACATTTCTCGAATTTATTATTCTATTTAGATGTCAATTGGATTGAAAATGATGTTTTACCAAGAATTATTCGTCAACCAAAAATCGGTATTGATTTAGTTCTATGTCATAATGATATTGTTTGCACGAATGTTCTGTATAATCAATCGATTTCTCTGATCGATTTCGAATATTGTGCAGTGAATTACGCTTTATTTGATATTGCAAATCATTTCGTTGAATATGCCGGCGTCGATCAAATCGATTTCGATCGATATCCAACACGAACCGAACAAATTCATTGGCTCGAAATCTATTTCGAAGCACGAACTCTTCCGTTTACGAATCCCGAACAAATCTGTCATCAAATCGATCAATTTGCGGCACTTTCTCATCTGTGTTTCGGTCTCTGGGCACTTGCACATATCTCCGTGATGAAACTCGATTCAACCGATGAATGTTTTGCCTACAGTCAACGTCGATTAAACCGCTATCGACAACTTAAATATCTTCTTCAATAGATTTTTTTTATTCAAATAATAAACTATCATAGCAATACATGTTTTGATACAACACCCGAGTCTAAAATTGCGTACAGATTAAAATTCGAATCGAATGCTAGATCAGCTGGTTTATCAGGCATTGAATCTACAACAATAGTACCAAGTGTTGAATTAACACAAAACATCACTATTCTTTTGTTTTCTGTATCAGCAACATATAAATTGCCATACTGATCTAGTTTGATTCCTCTTGGTTTGTTCAGATTTTTTCCACCAGTAACAGTTTTAAAAATTGTATTTGGAGTTGCAGTATTAGTAGTCCATAAATAAACAGCCGTACCTTTTTCATCACTTATATATAATTGATTTGCTGAAGTAGGTGAAATTAAAAGTGCAGACGGATATGAAATAACAGCGCTTGTATCGATTACCGAGACAATACTCGATGCATTTCGTTCCCATTGTATAATTCTTTTATTATCTTGATCAGCAACATAAAGAGTATAATTCTCATCAATAGCCATACCAGCTGGATGATTAAGACTACCACCAATGGAACTTCCAGCTCCAATAACAATCGTACCACTACTTGGCGGATAACGTCGTATTAAATTTTTATCATGAGCATTTGTATACATATATCCATCTTTATCGAAAATAACGTAATCTATATGATCACCATAGTTTGGTGTTACGATTGTTCGACTACTTGCACCTGACGTCCATGATTCAACAACTTTTAGATTATGTGCACAGACATACATTGTATCGTTGGCATCGAAAATGATGCAATTCGGACCTCCAGTAACCTTATTCGTAGAAGTAGCAGCAACAGGTGTGCCTGTTTGATTCCAACAATAGTTAGTACCTAAAAATCATGTTTAAAATTCCTAAATTCAATTTTTAATGAAAACAATTCTAACATGTAGTGCATCCAGTAGTAGTTGTTGATGTTGTAGTCGAAGTAGTTGTTGATGTTGTAGTAGAAGTAGTTGTTGATGTCGTCGTTGAAGTTGTTGTCGTTTCTGTGAAAGATTTAGCTGATGAGAACAAATACGATCTAGAGATTATTGATTCTTACCTGTTGTAGTAGTAGAAGTTGTTGTAGTTGTAGTTGTTGTTGTCGTTTCTGTGAAAGATTTAGATAAGAAGAGATGCAATTTAAAGATTGGCTCTTACCTGTTGTGGTAGTAGAAGTTGTTGTTACTGTAGTCACTGAAGTAGTAGTAGCTGTAGTTACTGTTGTTGTTGTTTTCGTATGTTTTGGTAGTAAAGCTGTACGAAAAAAAAGAGATTTTTGTTTTTCTTTAAATATTTTTTTTTTCGTTATATACTAATCAGAACAATAGCAGCTATAAGTGTTCCGAGTAAAATGAGAGCTAAAGCGCCAAGCATCAAAGCATAACAACAACATGATAGATCATAGAATGCACCGCGTCTAAGGATCATTCACATTATATCTATTTAAATTATACAGATTTTTATGTACCTTCGATGTTTCTTTCTTCTGTCTTCTTTATTTCTGTCTCTTGAGTTTGCAATCTAAGTAAAAGAAAACATTTTCGTTTAACATCAAGCAAAAAAGACATAAAACGCACATCTTCAAATGCAAGCAAATTCGTATCACTGACAGGTGTTTCCAAACGGTTGAACTATAAAACAAAAAATAACATTTCAAATAAGTATATCTCAGTGAAATTACTGGGCTTGGTGTCGTACAGATTTCTAAAGACGCCAATGATTTGTTTGTTTTTTCATCAGCAGATATTTCTTCGACTTTGTTTTGCAATCGATTTACTTTTTGTACACGGACAAATTGATAACTAGCTCTTCGTTGATTTTCTTTCATTTCATTCGTTGATTGTTTAGCAAAAGTAGACGATTGAGTTCGTGTTCGAACATGAACAGTTATTGGCTTTTGCTAAAGTATATAGTAAAATATATCGAATCAAATAGAGATCATGATTATTTACTAGAGAAAGTCGTTTATTTGACGGTAATGATGCCATCGGAAAGAAACGAAAGTTAAAATGAATTATTTTCTGCTAAACCAAAGAATATTAATAGAAGTTGAAAAGAATCCTTCGAAAATATATTTAGTTATTCTGTCAAATCGAATAAAACGAAGAACGCCCTTCAATAGAAATACGAAATATATGGGCCGATTGTTTTATTTATTCAGTAACAATAATTATTGTGCAAAGTTTTTCAAAATATGATTTTATATGGTTTTGTGAAAAGGATTTTAATTGAATTTTGCTGTTAGTAAGATAGTAGCATTGACGGTATTCCTGAATTGTCCTTTGAGATCATTTTTTTTATTATAAAATTTCGATAAATATGTTAAGCTCAACATACTAAAAGAATTAGTCAGAAAATGTTTCAAAGATTCTCTTGTTGACGAGATCTGTTTTGCTACATTTTGATTATGATGAAACAATGAATTCATATCAGGTGGTAACAAGTGATTTAGATAATTTATAACTCAAAATAAATCGTATGAACTCATATAAAATCATGCGAATATTTGGAGATTGATTCATTTCAATAGATGGCACTAGTAAATCAAAAACATCTGATTTGTTTTCCATTCGATCAATAAAATTTCATTTCTCGCTAGATAGAAAAAACGCATAGCATAACCATTGTTCTCATTTCATTTCATTTACGTACACGATGGCTTTTAAATTTGCTCTTATCGGTTCGACAATGGCTGTTGTTGGTTATTCAACATACAAGTACATGATCCGACCTAATCCAAGTATTTTCACAGAGAAATCATTTTTCGAAGAAACTCTTGCATTAACACGTGGCTATAAACCCATCATGGATAAACTAGGCGAACCAATTCAACCGCTTAAAATTGATACGTCAAATGAATTCAATACTCTAACGCTTCTCAGTGCACAAGTATTTCATATTGATTTCTATTGTTGATGAAAAGAGAGAATTCGTTATATGTTTTCAAATTAGTTTCAACTTCCTATTCGAGGTGCTCAACGAGCAGGAACAGTCTATTGCTATGCAACACGAGATTCACTCGATGATGAGTATGTTGAACACAGATTCTATCTTGAGATATTCAATTGTAAAACTGATTTTCTATTAGATGGCGTGTCGATAAACTCGAATTCAAAGCAAATAATCAACCAGCTTCGTTTCTTTTCTATGATCGAACTTTTCGTCGTGTACCGACGCCGTCCGAACAAGCTCTAATCGATTATAAAAAAGATCTCGAAGCGAAAAAAGCTCGAGATTCAATGACACTTTCTTCTACACCTGCTCCCGTGTGATTTGTTTTCGAAATAAACATATTGTTTCGTTTGTTTCAGATAGAATGTTAGACGAAGATTCGCCAAGTGACGACGACGATCAACTCGATGTAGCATAGAAACAAAAAAACCAAACTCAATCGTTTATTTATCGATTTTGTTTCTTCTAGATTCCGAATAATACAAAACAAATCGCCTCGATTCGTCTCGGCCAAACGAATATCGATTGTTGGTTTCATTCGCCGTATCTCGATTCAACGGAAAACACTCGAACAATCGACAAATTGTTCATCTGTGAATATTGTCTTCGATATTTTTTCGATCAAAATAAATATCATCAACATACTGTAATTCGAGAATTTGTCTAGTTTTAAATATCTACATTCGAATATTGTGTTTAGAATCAATGTACATGTCGTCAACCACCCGGTCGAAAGGTCTATGAAGATCCGAATGGCTTAGCTGTCTATGAAATCGATGGCAGTTCGTCAGAAGTAATTTGTTCACTGAAATGAAATCGAAATTTTTCTTTTCTTTTTTTCGTTTAAAGTTATACTGTCAATGTCTGTGTTTATTGGCGAAATTGTTTCTCGAACGAAAAACGATCTATTTCGATGTCAATCCGTTTTTGTTTTATATTTTAACTGAAAATGATAAACGTACGAAGAATTTTCAACATATTATCGGCTATTTTTCGAAAGAAAAATCCAGCGAAGAATCGTGCAATCTCGCTTGTCTAATGGTAAGATCGATTGAAACAAAGACAAAAAAAAACGATTATTTACGAAAAACAAATAGGTTCTTCCGCATTATCAACGACAAGGTTTTGGCAAATTTTTGATTTCATTGAGTAAGGACGAACGAATGAATGGATAAGATAGGATTAAACGAATGATTTCAGGTTATGAGTTAACAAAATTAGAGAAAAAAACCGGTTCACCCGAACGACCACTCTCAGCTCTTGGTCAAATGACGTATAAAAGCTATTGGCAATCGGCAATTCTATCGAAACTCGACGAATACCGTCGTTTACAAGTTCATCCAACAATCGAACAACTAAGCATCGATACAGGCATCTGTCTCGATGATGTTATTCAAACATTAATCGATCTTCGTCTAGCTTATACAGGTGAAGTTAATAATCGACAATATCGTCGACGACAACGTTCAACAAGTGAACATGATGATTCGTCGGTTTCTCAATCGGTATTAACTATTGATCAAGATCTTCTACATTCGACTTTAATTCGGTTCAATCTTCCATCAAAAGTTTCTCAAAAAAATTTTTATTCGAAATATTTACGTTGGAATAATCGACGAGACAAATAATTTTTCTGTAAAAAAAAATCTTTTTTTTTCTTGTAAATAAAATCAACAATAACAATTAGCTTGAACATATCTTTAATTAAATATCATCATTACGAACTGAAAGAATATTATCCTTTGGATTCGCAGTCACATCGAAAACGCTGTATTTTCTTTCACGAAATGTTTCTCGTGATCGATGAATGTACATAAACACCATATCAGCAACGAGACCAGCAATTACCATAAAACCAATGCCCGAACCTAATCGAAACGAAAAGAAAATTGCAGTTTAAAATGATCATTCGACTAACCGATAGCGAGAAATAAATTAACGATATTAAATTGTCCACCTTTGCCTGTGATTGAAACAATAAAACGTAATCCGTAGCTTTTCGTTAACGTTCGAAAATCAGTTCCATTTTCTCGATATTTTTGAATCGATCTATCGAAAAACAACGATCAAATAGGAATATTTCGAATTTGATGACATACCGATAGTTTATACCTGGCGATTGTGCATCATCGCCACTTTGTAGTAAAGAAAATTCGTAGGTAGGAACGCATTTATTTGGATCAAGATCGAAATTACATTGCCAATTTTGACGAATTTCAATCAGACCACCCTGAAAATAATTTACATTTGCGAAATTCTTTTTCTTTTCAAATAAAGAAGGTTTGATTACATTGATTAAAAGAGCTTGTCGATTGGTATTTAATTGACTAAGAATATAACCCAAACTAAGAATTGGACAATCAGCTGTTGCTGGCGTACCATCGAATCGACATTTGAAATTTGTATCAGCTTGAATATTTCGTCTGAAAAGATGTTTTCCTCATTTATACAATCGATCTTGTTGTTAGTCTTACAAATTCTTTTTAAATTCTGTAAATGTAACCATTGTCTTTAAAAATATCGTAAACGTTTCTAATTCTGTTTCATTGATCACAAATTCTCTAAATTCGAAAATCACAGAAACGAAAAGAAAAGAAATTTTCTCATACGTTGATCTCGATAGTTCTTGCGGACACCATCCATACATTTGACACACTTTTCGAATAGGAAATTCATAACTATCAACACATTCGCCCGTATAATATCCTGAGAATAAATTTTCAATTTTTCTTTATAATCCAAAAGAAAACACTCTATACCGGTTGTACTCGGCAATGGTTGATTGACGGGACAAGCTTTGGCTTTAGTTTCTTCAGTACAATTTAGTTTCTCATCAAATGACTACAACGCATAGATAGAACTCATTTTCTTGCAAAATCATTTTGTGTTTATCATACAGTTGGACAGGTTTCTAGTGTTTGATCATAAGTGACTGTTTGATGTGTTGTAATAAAAAATGCGTTATTTTCCTAAGAGAGAGAGAGAGTTTGTTGACTTTTGAAATTTCTATTTCATTGTCTTACAAGTGGAGGAACTTCATATTCCGGTGTATCCCAAACATAACCCGTTGAACCACCTAAAATTCTCTCGATCGAGTTTGTTTTCAAATGACAAAGATTTTTTTTTGTATTATTACTCGTATAAAAAAATGAATTATTTCCATTGAGTCTCGCCACACCTTTGACTTTAATCACACTTGTTCCATGAGGTTCTTGAGTTTGTTGATATCCTTTTTTCCATAGGACAATATATCTGAATACAACAAACATTTTGTTTTCTTTCGAGAAAAACGGACATTCTTTATTTTATTACCCAATGATGTAGAAAAAAATTAATACTTGAAGAAGTCGATGAATAATAGCAATGTATGTGTTCGGAACCTTAACGACTTTAACTGTCGAATAAGTGAGTAATGTATCAAAGAAAAACGAATGACACCAGTCTTTAACTAAAATACAACATGAATCAACAATCGAGAATTGCGCTTTTTCTGATTCTTACCACCCATGATTAGAAAACAAAACAACACATGCACTCACCTTCGAACACTTTATATAGGCAGTTGTTTTATCTTATCAGTAAGCGCAAAGGACATATTTTCGATCTTTGTAACGAATTTACGTTTGTGTTGTTATTTTTTTTTAAAGAATAAATTTAAAAAGAAAGACATTGCCAAATTTGACACACACACACACACACACATACATTGACAAAAGAAAGAAGAAGAAAAAAATTGAATCCGTTGAAATTTTAAAAATCATGAAATTCTTTTTCATATAAATTAATCGATGAACGAGCTGGTTCTTCGTCTTCAGCATCGGGAAAATTGTTTGCACGCATATCAGGTATCCATGGTGCGCGAACTTTCTTCAAGAATACTTGTAGCCAATCAATATCACGAAACCAGGCATGTTTTTTAATGTCATTGATACCGTTGAACATCATGCCGAGACGTTTTGTTAAATCTTTCTGTAATAAACCACGAATCACATCAATTAAATTGTCGGAAAATGCTGAACGAGGTCGGTATTTAGCATTGATAATTTTGTGATAGATCTTTTGTTGATCAGCATCCTAGAAGAGAAAATCAAATCGAATTTGAACATTCGATTCTTTTGTGAATTTTCCTACCCAAAATGGAGAATAGCCAGCATTCATTTCAAAAATGAGAACACCTAACGCCCAATAATCAACTAAGACAGACAGGCAATTGATTATTTCGAAAGAAAAGGATATGAAGATAGACATACCACCCATGTTATATCCTCTGCCGAGGATAATTTCCGGAGCAAGAAATTCAGGTGTACCACAAAGTGTATACGCTTTGTTTCGGTCGATTTTTTTTGCAAAACCTATTTAAAAAAAACAACTATATTTATCAATCAATAAACATTTTTGTTTTTCGTCTTACCGAAATCACACATTTTTATATAACCATGTCGATCGATGAGTAGATTTTCCGGCTGAAAGAAAAAAAGATTCGAAATCGAATAGTTTTTTTTTCTTCTCTCTATTCAATTCTTACTTTAAGATCACGATAAATAATTCCTAATAGATGAAGATATTCTAACGCGAGAATAATCTGTGATGCATAGAATTTCGCTTTTTTTTCATCGAATTTTTCACAATCACGTAAATGTCGAAATAATTCACCGCCTTCAATTAATTCTAATCCAATGTAAAGATTAGCATTGTCTTTAAATGAGAAGTAAAATTTAATTATAAATGGAAAATTCAGAGATTGTAAGATGCGTTTTTCATTGACAACATGATCTTCTTGTTTCATTTTATGTGCACTTTTTTTATTGATGATTTTCAAGGCTATTCGATGAGATTTATTTGCATTGTCAGTTGTTTCAAGAAAATCCGGCAGTGGCTCACGCAAACATTTCACTTCTTTAACCGAACCGAATGCACCTCGGCCGAGTGCACGTAAAATTTGAAATTCTTGGTAGGTTAAATCGAAAACTGCCGGTACAGCAAATCGAGCGTGAAATTCTTCGCGAGCTTGCTTGTATAATTCCGATGGAATTCCACTTGTTGGCGATGATGAAGAAGATGTTGAAGTATTACTCGAGGATGATGGACCGCTGCCCATTGAAGCATGTGTAAGAAGAACTAAAACGAGACAAATAAATGAAGATATCTTATCTCATTTCTTTTTCTTCGTAACGAACACCGAAGTTTAAATATTGCACAAAAGGTAAACTAGTTAAATGAATTCATCATTTTTTTTATCGTAAGACTATACTGAAAGTTCTTTTTCAAGTGCTAGAGAAACGAAGCAAAAAAGAAAAAGAAAGACGCACAAAACAACGATTCTGACTTAATATATCTGGCATGCTTCGCTAAAAAAAGAAGCAACAATATATCTTTATGTATTCTCTCTATCTCTCTCTTGTTGTCGATGATGTGATCAAGAATAACATAAGTAATAATAAGAGACATAGTTCGTGTTCTTTCTATCATCATCATCGTCAATTTCTTTTTCTCGAATTACCATTGAAGAAAAACACGCATATGTCCTACGGTATATACATGTGTATACGTATATTAACATAACAGAAACCTGTTTCTTTTTAAAGAATTCATTCGATGAAAGAAGAAAAACAACAACAACTACTACTACTACTAGTACAAAAAGAGAAGAAAATGTGATACTTTCTTTTAATTATATCTCATCAGAATCAATTCAATGGTTTCTCTTATTCTATTGTTCGTTCTCATGTAGATTTTTTTCCTTCTTCTTGTTCTCCTTTTCTTTCTCAGTGCATTCACTATGATATAAACAAAAGTACAAAGAATAATGTCTTTTTGACCTACACTATGATTTTAGAGTTTTATTTTCAAAGCTAAGCATATAGATGTGCATCCTAAGTAAAAGAATTTCCTTAATCCTATATGAATATATATCTTCTTTCTTTTCTTTTCTCTCATCTCACTCGAAGAATTATCACTTACAAGTTTTTCCATCGAAGAATTTATATACCGGCTTCACTGTTAAATACGTTCGATACCGATGGCTATGACTCGACATCGTGAATAAATGTTATCAACGAAAAATCCTCTTTTCTCGTGCTTTCTGTTTTTTTTCTTTCTCATTGGAATGTATGCGTCAAGTGGGAGACATAAAACAAAAAACGAAGAGAAATGAAACGACTAACATCAATGTGTGATAACATTAAACTATGTACAAATGATATTCTCTTCAATATCCTACCTCGGAATGGCGAATTTTTTAAATCATCTTGAATAACATGTTTAGGCGGTACGCCATCGAGATGAGTTGATTCGTGTTTAATCGTTTGCCCGAGATGAGTTTTCATCCGTTGTAAAATCGATTCATGTTGAATATCATCATGTGCATCGTTTGCATTCGAATGTTCGTCATTGGAATTCGTATTTGTATGTATTTTCGTATCTTTATGTTTATGAGTTAATTTCGAAACAATTTTGTCGAATTTCTTTGCAAAATTATGACTCATTTTATTCGTCCTTGGATCGAAGCACGGGGCACGTCGAATGAATCTTTAGTTCGATGAATATGTATAAATATTCATTGATACCTAGACGAAGAATCGTATCTGTCGTCCATCTGTCACAATGAAAAAAAAAAATAAAGAAAAAGAAATAGAAAACAGTTCTTCTCTCTCTCTCTCTCTCTCTCTCTCTCTTTCCCTCGAGTTATGCATGTCGATCTTTCATTCTTTTCTTCTTTTTCTTATAATGAAATACTAACAAGATCTCAATGTTTCCCATCGGCCATTCATCTATTATCATTTATTAAAAATAAAGAAAAGAAATGAGAATCTAACTTAATCAATCGTCTAACAAGATATCAATGTAGTCAACTGAAAAGAAAAATGAGAGTCAACTTCGATACTCTTTTCTTGTAATTATATATGTCTATGCAGGACAATTATCTGTATTATTTAGGAAGTTGTTATTCATTTTTTGTTCTTTTTGAGCTATTTTTATCAAAAAAAAAGAAAAAATGTTCAATTTAAGAACGTTTCGATTGTTTATATGGATGATAACGTGTATGAGTTGTAAGTTCTACAACGAAGAAATAGAGAAAACAAAAGATATTCAATGTCAAATTTACCAGTTGGCGCAACGAATGATGTTTCGATAGGTGATGCATAGATTGGTATGTAGCTTGGCACGAATGATGCCGGAGCAAATGTCGACAAATCGGGTGAGAAATAGACCGGTGTTGAAATGGCTGCTAATGGATCGATATTTGGATCTCGATATGTTCCACGAAGAATGGCTAATTCGGCTAATTGTTGTTTTTTTAAATAATCTTCGCCTTCGTTCTACAAGAAACAAAAATAGAACTGACTTTTTTTTGCTCTCTCTTTCGTGTCCCGCCTACAGGAGGTACGAGTAATTTGTTTAGTTCGTTTCGTGCGTTTTCTAATTTGATATTTGCACGATTTTTGTAATCATCACATTGAAGTATGACATGAAGATCTTCATTTAAATGTTCATAACCTGGTTTGTCCCGGTACTCGGCTTCCTATATGAAGAGAAAATCTGTGATATATAGACCTTGTTTTTTGTTTGTTGTTTTCTTTCTCAACTTTTTGTTTATCACGATATGATCCTCGACCACGAATGATTAATTTACAACCTGTATCTGCTTCGAATTGTTTAGCCGAGAGACCACGTGGTCCGAGTAAACGACCGATGAAATTAAACTACAAACAGAGAGCGTGTTAATTCGACGAATTACAACGAACTTACATCGGGATAGAGTTGAGTTGGAATGAAGATTTTTTCTTCGTAGATTTTCTTTTCACCTTCAGCTGTCGGTAGATTGACTTTCGGTCGACTGAGAATATTGAAAAGATGATTTCGAACACGATTGATTTCTGCATAGAAAAATTTACAAAAAAAAACGATTTTTAGTATTTTCAAAATTACCAAGATCAAGCAGTCGTTCGACATGAACGAACATATTCGGAAATGTGGCTAAAATCTTTCGATCATTGATCAATTCGGCGAGATATTCAGGTGATAAAAAATCCGACGTATTCATCAGTAATATCAACACTAAGACGACGAAATCGTTTGAATGTGTACATATACACACGAGTCGAGAGAGTCTATTGTTCGTCACACGGATGAATGATTGAATAAGAACGAAGGAAAAAAAGTGAGTCTAATTTGAGTATATATGCAAAACGAATTACGTTTATTCGTTCGTTTTTTGACTCGTGTTGTGTAGTGATACGAAAAAAAGAAGAAGAAAAAAAAAACAAATACGATCGATTTTTATGATCTTCATCAATAAAATCAATTCGTTTTGATATCCTCAGGCGAAAGAAATCTACATATAAATTGAGTCGATTAAAATTTCAATTCTTCTTTGTTTAAAAAAATGTGTAAAACTGTATTTTTGTGATAACCACTGAAAGTGATCATTGTCTAGATATAAAATGAGATCGAAAAAAAAATGCGAGTGATTCATATGACCTTCGATAATACAATCAATTTTTTTTGTTCGTACCCTCAGGGTAAAAAAATGTACATATAAATTGAGTCAATTAAAATTTCAATTCTTCTTTTTGTTTGTTTGCAAAACAAAAAAATGAGCAAAACAGTTGACGATAGTTTACAGCTGGATAACCTAACCGTGCCATTTTATGTATCGCATGTTAAACCTGGCAGTTCTCTTGCAACCAACGGAGATATTGTCGTTATTCAAGACGGTTCGACAACACTCGAAATTCGTACAGCACCGAAATTCGAACCGAAAAAACTCCCATGGCGAGACGGTCTCATTCGTGATATAATCTGGTCATCCGACTTGCAACTTTTCTTTTTACTAACACAAAAAAATCTCTTTGCTTTCGATCCTCAGACAATCGTTGCACCGTCAACGACAACAATCAATACTGAACTACAATTCAAAGTTCTTTCATTCACAAAAATCAAACCTATCGATGAGTCACATACATTCTGGCGATGTACATGCGTTGGTTCGAATTTATTTCTTAGTTATTCAGGTTTTGGTACGATTATTGATGAATATAAAATGAGTCGAACATCATGTCAATTTGTCGATCAATGGACATCGCCGAAAACTTGTTCGAATGTTGAAGGTATTTGGTGTATTCGATATCAAACTGAAAGCGATCAAATCGGTTTAACAATCATGAATAGTCAAACGAATCAATGGCGTTTTGAAATACGTGATCGAAAGAAATTGTCAACGATTTGGCAAACAGGTCTACCAGTGAATCATGGTGATTGTGAACTAGCTTCATTAGGAAAAACTCAATGGTTAATTATCAATTCGTGTGGTGTACGTTTAGTTCATGTAATCAATCGAAAATTGAAAGCAGCCGTTGAATATGAAAGAGAATTACGAAATGCGATCTTAATCGGTCGAGATTATTTTGTTTTACGAACAAAAAGTACAATTGAAGTACATTCAATCAAGAAAGAAGATGTCAAATAAAATACAGAGAGAAGGAGAGAAAAAAACAAATGTTTAACAATAATCTGTTTGAGATTGATGATAATATATTGAAGGATATTGCTGATAGACAGGTGCATAGTTAAATGATTGTGAAGACGATACGACTTCGGATTCGTTTTCAGTTGATGGACGAGCTTTTTTCTTATCTTTCATTCGACGATTTTGAAACCATATCTAAACAAGAACCTGGTCGTTTCATGTTTTGATTTGCATCAATTACCTTAACCTATACGAATAACAAATTAAAGAATTTACTGTTTGTTTTTTTGTCTATCTCTCAAATTATTTACTTGTCTCTCAGTTAAATCAAGTGTTCTAGCCAATTCAATTCTTCTTGGTGGATTTAAATATTTATTGAATAGAAATTCCTTTTCTAATTCGACTAATTGTGTATTTGTATAAGCAGTTCGTGTTCGTTTTGGTACTATTGATTTATTTATTTCAGATTTTGTCTCGTTTCTCATCATCCATGGATACGCTTGTGTCATTTTAGTTTTAGGAAAAAAAACGAAATGACATAGTCTCTCGTAAACAAACAACTAATCAAATTGATTAACGATTCAAGTCACTTGTGCTTGTTTTTTTTCCTTTACGTATACATTAAATTTGATTTATGGTTTACTTGTCGAATATACATATATCATTTTAATTTCATTCGTTTCTATATGCATGATAAATGTACATTTATTCGAGTTATCAAAAACAATGAAGACACATAATTCCGCGTAACAGCTTGTACAATCAAGAGACTTTTCATGTAGTTCGGCCGATGAGTCATACAGCTGATACTACATCTACTCTCGAAGGACGTGTCAAGGACAAAGAAAAAAAGAATCCAGTAAACAATGCGTCTGTTCTGATAAGATCTTCCAATATATTCCAGTCTATGAAATAAATGAATGCTAAAGCTAAACCGATGAAAATATCTGTGTATATATATATATATATACATGAAAAACAATAGGAATGTAGATTAGGTCACAGTTTCTCGACGAGAAAATGAGAAATTTTGTAGAAAAAGAAAGAGAAACAAGAGAAAAGAAAAAGAATGCCACACGTCTCAGTTTTTTTTTCTTTTCTGCTCTTGCATTCCATCATTTTTTCCCTGGTGCATGCTTGACTCGTATTGTATTGAAACTTAATGGGAGCTTTCTTTTTGAGTGATTTGAATTTTTTTTTCTTTCTTTCTGACACCGCAGGAAATCTCATCAATGAATATGTTGATGTCGTCTGAAGTTAAGTTTTGTGTTGTTTCAGATGGTAAAAAATGTCTGAAGACAAAAGTTTCAATGATCTGCTTGACGAACAGTCAAACACAATTCTACGATCGACGAGTAGTGCTCGTTTTCAAATAGCTAAAGTCTCAGATGACGATTCTAATTCAAATAAATTACTCGGCAACAACGATCGTAAGTTTGCCTTCCTTTTCTGTTGATTAAATTACTTATTTATCAGAATGTTTAAAACCGAAAAAAGTCGTTTTTGATGATATACAAGCCGACGATTATGATACGATCGATGCGTTGCCACATCTCGATCATTATCGAAATATATTTTCATTTACATCCTCCGAGCCGAAGACACGACCAACTTTAGAAGTTCTTCATGGAACAGTCGATATTCCGAATAAATTTAAATTATCATCGACAATTGATCTGAACAGTGAAGTTGTCAGTTCAATGATGATACCGAACGATTCGACAGTGCAAACAACTGTCGAAGTCAAATCGAAAGTTGAAATCGTTAAATTCGGATGGATTATCGGAGTTTTAATTCGTTGCGTTTTGAATATATTCGGTGTTATGTTATTTCTTCGTTTGTCATGGGTTACCGGACAAGCTGGTATCGGTCTTGCTTGTTTGATTATTCTTATCTCTACGATTGTTACTGTTGTAACATCGCTATCAATGAGTGCTATTTGTACGAATGGTGAAGTCAAAGGAGGAGGAACGTATTATTTAATATCTCGTAGTCTTGGACCGGAATTTGGTGGAGCAATTGGATTGATTTTTTCGTTCGTTAGTAAGAAGAGAAAAAAAAGAAAGCTAACCGATGAATGAATATGTGTTTTTGTTTGTAGATGCAGTTGCAGCTGCAATGTATACGATCGGTTTTGCTGAAACAGTTCGTGATATTTTAAAAGAGAATGGTGTGAAAATCTTCGGCGTAGTTATCGATGGTGAATCAGTGAATGTCGTTCGAATCATTGGTGTAATTACGATGACAATCATTTTGGGAATAGCGTTGATTGGCATGCGTGGCGAGACTGTTGTTCAAATCACACTATTAATTACGTTGACAGCGTCGTTATTGGATTTTTTCATTGGCTCATTAATGCCTGTAACGGCATATAAACGACGGCATGGTTTCGAAGGATATTCTTGTAAATTGATTGAAGAGAAACGAATAGAATTTGAAACGTTTTTTTGTTTTTGCAGGGAAGATTATTAAGGAAAATTTTGGACCGAAATTTCAGAATGGTGAAACATTTCAACATGTGTTCGGCGTTTTCTTTCCGTCAGTAACTGGAATCTTAGCTGGAGCAAATATATCGGGAAATTTGAAAGTAAAATTCAAGATTTTTCAATTAATAAATCGATCGGGTTGTGTTTTCAGAACCCATCGAAAGCTATTCCATTGGGTACGAATGTTGCTATTGCGATCACAACGGCAGTTTATTTGGCATTTTGTGTTATTGCTGGTTGTACAACTCACCGAGAAGTATTCTGTAAGAAGACAACTAACAGACAAGAAAATTCAGTTTTTTGTTTTTGGCTTTCAGTGGATTATTACGAAAGACGAAATGATACGTCGATGCAGATTGTTAATTGTACATCGAGATTCGACGATCGAAATTGTCGATCAGGATTAGTTTATAATTATCAAACAATGCGAATGATTTCGGCTTTTGGACCCGTGATTACCGGTTCGTTGAGAAAAAACATTTTTCACTTTGAAGAAAAAGTTCATTGTTTTTTTTTATTAGCTGGAATATTTGCTGCAACACTTTCGAGTGCATTAGCAAGTCTTGTTGGTGCACCGAAAATCTTTCAAGCTGTCTGTCGAGATATGATCTTTCCTCGTTTGAAATACTTCTCTGTTGGTAATGGCAAATCTGATGAACCTATTCGAGCGTATTTTCTTACTTATTTTGTTGCCGTTTCATTTACTGCCATCGGTGAGAAGAAAAATTGTTCGAAAAATTCCGTTTGATGATATTCTTTTAAGGCGAATTGAATGTCATTGCACCGATTATATCGAATTTCTTTCTTATGACTTACGGATTAGTGAACTACGCTTGTTTTGATGTGTCACTAGCGAAAGCCAGTGGTTGGCGACCAGGATTTCGATACTATAATAAATGGTTAGCGTTAATCGGTGCATTACTATGTGTAGCTGTTATGTTCGTGATTAATTGGTGAGAATTTTCAAATGACATTGTTATTAATGTTATTTCTGTTTATCTGATAGGTGGGCCGCTTTGATCACGTTCGTTGTGAATAGTGGCATTTTTCTCTATGTTCGAACGACAAAACCTGGTAGATGAAATCAGTTATTTTTTGTTCTGTTATCTTGAGGGTGTTTTTTTCTAGCGATTAATTGGGGTTCGTCAGTTCAAGCTCATACCTATCGTCGAGCACTCGATGCAACACATAAATTAGATACGATCGAAGAACATGTGAAAAATTTTCGACCACAAATTTTAGTTCTCACCGGTAATCCAATCTGTCGGCCAGCATTAGCTGATCTATGCTCGTTGGTTACCTATGGACATAGTCTAATGATCTGTGGAAACGTGATTTTAGTATGTTCGATGATGCTGAATTGTCCTTTTTGAAAGAATAAAAAAATCGTTCGGACTTTTCAGGCAGATCCAACTGTGAATATTCAATATGAACAAAAGGATGAATGCGAACTTTGGTTGAAAAAACGAACACCTAAAGCTTTCTATCAACGGGTTGTGTCGCCAACATTACGACAGGGAGTCATTTATCTACTTCAAGCTGTTGGCATTGGCAAATTACGGCCGAATGTTCTTATGCTAGGTTTTAAAAACGATTGGCTATCGAAAGCCGATGCAACAATTGATTATTTTAATATTATTCATGATTCTTTGCATTTGAAATATGGCATCGGAATATTTCGTTTGCAGAGTGGTTTAGATTTCAGTGATTTTTTCGAAGATGTTCCGGATGATAACGATGACGATAATGACGATGATGATGATGATAATGATGAATCTGTTGGATACACTCCTCAACGTACAACAAAACCTTGTTCTCAACGTCAACCCGATGTGATTACATTGAGAAATACGATTATCAACGAAGGTGCTTTGTATTCAATGAATATTTTTCATGAAAAACAAAAATCATCGGCGATTATTGATGTTTGGTGGTTGTTCGATGATGGTGGTTTAACTCTATTACTTCCGCATCTTTTACGTCGACGTAAACGTTGGCGTAATTGTCAATTTCGTATATTTTCTTGTGTGCCCGGAGAGAAAATCGAAGCCGAACGGCAACAAGTCGCTATGGCATCTCTATTAGCTAAATTTCGAATTCGTTATACGGATCTTCATGTTCTTCATGGTTTAAATAAACAGCCCAATGAAAAAGAATTGGACAGATTCGATCAATTAGTACGAACATGGCGTGAAAATGTCGACGATCAAGAATGGCAAATAACCGATGCTGAATTAGAAGCTAATCGAGAGAAAATTAAACGTGGATTAAATTTACATGAATTTCTACTCGAATATAGTTCACAATCGACTTTAATCATCATGTAAGATGAGAAAATCTGACTTTTTTTGAAGTCTCTCTTTTTTTTGAAAATTTTTCAGTACACTTCCAATTCCTCGTAAAAATTCGATATCTGCTGGTCTTTATCTTGCCTATCTCGATGTGATCAGTTCGAATCTGCCTCCATTATTATTTCTTCGTGGAAATCAAAAGAACGTTCTTACACATTATTCCTAATGTTTCGTGTTTTCGTCCGGTGTGTCATTTTAATGTAAATAATAATGAAAAGAATGAATAAATGAATATTCAACTGATTTTTAATCTGCTAAGTTTGTCTTCGTGATTTGTTTTTTGTACAAATAAATGAGAGAGAGAGAGAGAAAGAGAAAAGTGAGGTTATTGTTGTTGTAAACTTGATAGATGGCTGAGAATTTTTGCATTGCCCGTTGCATCAAGCCATGCTTCGAAATTCGAGACAACAAATCGTTGAAAACGTTCGCGTTGTTCACTATTCAATTGTGCTGCTGTTATTTCATCTGCTAATGTCGAAATCGATTTCTGTCGTTTATCCATAGCCGATTGATATTCCGATGGAAATGGTAGGACGCCATTCTATGAAAAGAAAAGAAAATCGATTTCATATTGATAAGAGAATGGACATATACTGTATGTTGATCTTCTAAACGAATTGAACTTATCGGATAGAAATCATCTGGTGGCAAGAGTGTCAATGGTTGTTCATCGACATAACCAGCCGGATGAGTAACCAATAGTTTATTCCAAAGATTGAATTCTTTACAAAGACCAGCACGTTCCATTTGGTCGAGTAGTTCGGAATGTGAGGCATTGTATGGTGCAAAGAGTAGATTAGCGCAGTTTAATTGTATCAATGGACGTGTAGGAGTGTGAACATAAAATGATGATGAACGACATTGGCTAACAAATGAAAATAAATTGAAGATTTCAAATAATAAGAAGAACAATTCTACCTGATCAACAAACGTCGACAAACAGCTGAAATGGAAACATTTTCGCAATCGGTTACTTTCAATGTTGTTTCGACTGCGCCAAGAACGATGGTTACATTATGGCATTTACGAATTTCAACACATCTAAAAATCGAAATTGTTTTCATTCTTTTGTTTCTTTTATTAGCTACCGTAATGGAGCGAGAATGTATATGTACGAATAACTGCAACGATGAATACGAAATTCTGCATTGGCAATTTCACTTGAATGCTAACATGAAAATATTTGAAATCAATTTTTTTTTCAGATTTTCTTCGCTTACTTGATCACTTAATGATCGATTAATCATAGTCATTAGAACAAATCGATGACTAAAACAAGAACAAGACATAGGAAAAAAAAAACTTTCGTTTTTGAAATTTCCTACGATTCATCAGCAAAATTTGAATTGCATAAAACTCGACCTGAACGTTGTTCATGTGTTGGATCTAAAAATCCGTTTCATTGTCTAATCAAAAGCTTTTAATTTAAAAAGAAAACGAGACGAACTATTAAATGGAAGAGGAAGCAAAGATCCTCGTTTCATCGTTTGTCCAACTTGGAATGGATTCGCAATTAACGAACGACGTATTAAATTGGAGAGATTTTTAAATGGAACAATTGATTTATTCTAAAAAAAAACGTTTGTTCGCTAAGAAAAAAAGGACTAATCATTCTCTTACAACGCCAATTTCATGTTGAATCGATGCATTTTGCATAATAACATGTAGTGGAACGATTTTTCTGAGACTTTCATGAAGTGTACCTTCGAATATATAACTGAGAGCAGTGATTGCGTCCATGCTTAATGTTGCTGATTGAACACTTTCGTTTGTATTCGAATCAGATGTTTCAGCAATGATATTGAGAAGATCATCGAGATGAGCTTGAATAAATAATTGATGACTTTGTTCATCGTAGATCTGCGCGTATGAGAAATGTTAAAAAGAAGAGAAGAAATAAGAATGAACGTACTCGATTTTTACGAGCATCTAAATCAGAATTTCGTTTTCGATTTGGCCATCTGAAATGAAAGACTTTTTAATTAGAAAAAGATTCTATTTTTTCTTCGTAAGTTACTTACTCATCTCGAGAAAGTGTTGATTTCAAATCGATTTGATGGAATGATTGAAGAAATAGAAGTAAAATAAAAGCTAAACTATCGACTTTTCTTGAATCTTTTAATCGTTCTACGAAAGAAGAAAAGACTAGTCAACAATTAAATTCTGTATCAAAACCAACCGATTTCAGCTGTGCTCGTTGCTTTTGACATTTGAATATCAGTTTGTATTCGTCGTTGACTGGAGACATTCGTCAGTGTACTATACGTTTCGAAATACCTGTCAAAAACACGATTTCAACTTAAATCAAGAAAGAGAAAAGAAAATACTCAAAACCTACATCCAGGCTAATTCTTCAGACATATGCAGTTTTGAACAAGCGATATGTCGCCAGAGCATATAACTAAAGACAAACAAATCATTGAAAAGAACGAACGAATAACTAAAGAATCTCTACTTCATTTTTGGATAGCCTGCTGTGCTGCTTTTTTTCATATATTTCACAATTGATTTTAAACTCTAAATCGAATTTTTATTTAATCAATGAGTTTCTTTTTTTTTGACTCAATTCTAATCAATACCGCTGTGGTTATATCCGGTGGTGGTGGTGTTGTTAGTGCTCCAAATGTGAATACTTCTGCTCGACACCATATTGCTAAATGATGTCGATGATCGCTCGTATGTTGAGATTCGTTCATCTGAAAGAAAATAAAAGTAAGAAATTATTCAAACACTTTCGCCATTGGTAACACGCTGTGCAGTAAATAAACCGGGAAAAAAATATTCTTTCATTCGTCCTTTATCATCAACCCAAACAAGTCCTTCTTTAATCATGAAATCGATCGCTGTCTGTATGCGTTCATCTGACCATTTGAATTGTTCGCGTAATTGTTCACTCGTAAAACTCGAACGAGTTTGAAGCGAATTTAAAATTGCCGTATGATCCATACTTAATTCGCCCGGAATACATTGAATTAACGTTCGACCTTGACCGTGTGTCGGTTTGATCACAGAGAAACCATCGCCGAGAATACGAAGTTTGTTAATTGCACGAAGAATGTCATCGGCTGACACGTCCTGTGCATTTCGTGATTTACCACGAGCTTTTCGAACGCGTAGTAAAAGTTCATCGAGTGAAATAAGTCCACCGTTTTGTTCGCTTGTTGCTACGCAAACTTCGACTATTTGTACAGCTAATTCGTAATAAAAATCGCCAACGCCGAGTACTTGCGACCAGAAACCTTTGCTTGCTAAACAAGAAATCATTTTAATGAACAAAAGAAGAAGAAGAAAAAGGGGCCAATTTACAAGCTAGTGGATCGACACCAACAGTGGCACACATCTCTTGAAATTGCCGTCGAAAGACAACATCTTTGCGAATTTCATCTTTATGTTTTTCAGCAAATTTCTCCAAATTATCACGAAAATCTTCGAATTGTTTTGCTAACTTTAACAAAACTTAAACAACATGTTTCAGTCGAATAAATCAATTTACTTTATCTAAATGTTCTCTCGCCAATTCGGTTCCGACTTCTCCGAATTTTTTCTACAAAAAAAACAAGCAAATAAATAAATCAAAACATCGAGATCGATTTTCTCCTACTTTCTCCAACATTTGCTTTTGAATACCACCAATACCGATGCCTCGTCGCATGATTATTCTTATTTCTTTTTTGTCTACAACAAAAAATACACATTCATATTTATCTTTCTCTTTTCACAAGTAAAATCTTAACACGAACAGAGAGACAACTGATTTTTATTAGTTATGTTTTTGTTTAAAAAGTGAAATGAACAAACAACCTTATTCTAAACATAAAATAGCACGAAAGCACTGGTTTTTTTTTGTTGAATTTTTTTTTGTATGTTTGTTTGTTAGAATTTACATATAAACAAAAAGAAAAAAGAAAGAAATGTGCTTGTTTAGTCGAGTTTTTGAAGACGACGTTCACGTTCAAGATATCGACTAGAAAAGAAAAACGATTCAAATTCGAATGTTGAAAAACTAAAAAGATAATTTTTACCGTCGCATGTGGGAAATCAATTGTTGCTTGCGAACTGCAAATGGTGTTTGAGGATCGAGAGGCCATGTGAAATTCTCAGTGTCATTCGTATCAATGAATTCAATCGATTGAGTTGTTGTTCGTAGTTGATCGGATCTAATCGAAAGAAAAAAAATGAAGCAAAAAGAAAAGAAAATTTCAATCCTACAATGATTCAGTATCAGCAGGTTCGCCAGCTTCGGATGACGATGCTGACGTTGATGTGTACGATGATTCATCGGATGTTGATGTTTCATTTTGTTGTTGTTGTTGTTGCTGTTGTTGTTGTGTTTGCTGTGGTTCAATACGGATTCGATGATCGATTATATTCTCAATAGTTGTATCAATCGATTGTGTACGTTGTAAATCAGCAAGAATAATTTCGAATGGAACTTGAGGAAAAACTTGTTGAACACTTTGTGCCATACTTGTCAATTGTACGCCAGTTAAACGTGCACGTCCAAGACGAAACGGAAAATTATGATTGATTTCAATGGAAAAACTCGGCAACCACGATGAATATCGACTGCCATCGAAACGTATCAAATGATTACGTGGTGGACGAGCAACGCCCGTCTCACCTAATCCATGCATATTCGTTGCCAAACGTGTCAATGTCAACGATGGCCAAAGAAGAAAATTAGGTGTTGCTGCTGCAACGGGTTGAACTGGTGCCGGTGGCACGACAGTTGTCGGTTGTTGTGTTGTATCTTCTTGTAAAGATAGACGACATATTGGACATGTTGTATCTTGTTCTAACCAACTACGAAGACAATTCTGATGAAATAAATGTCCACATGGTAGACATCTCGCTTTTTCGAATTTTTCCCAACAAATCGAACAGATTTCTTCTAAACTTGAGATATGATTTTGTTTCAAATATTTCTGTTCTAAATCATGTTTAGTTAACAATGGATATTTCTTTTCCATACGTATCATTGCATTTCGATAGGATTTATGTCGTTTTAAACGTTGTGTTAATTCGTTGAATAAAGGTTTTAATTGCATGAAAAATATCAATGATGACATTGACATAAATGTTTGATGATAGAATAACATTTGTAAATGATGAAGTATATCAATCACTAATGTTATAATATGGTATAAGAATTCTAAATAATAAATCATATATGTTCGATATTCATTCGATGTTGTCAATGGATTTAATTCTTGTTGTTCAAATATATAATATTGAAATATATATTTAAATAAAAGATAACTTATATCGAGTATGAGAAGTGTTGTTTCGGCTAACATAAAGAAAAATATTGATAGGCCACCAAATTTTAAACCGATGGAAAAACAAACAAATATTAAAATCGTACATAGAATAAGTAAGGAAAATAAAAGACAAAGAATTTTCATTAATGGTTGTCGACGTATCGATGCTGATATTGATAGTAATTCGAAACGTTCTTTCGATAATTGACAAAAAAGTATGGCAAATGATATAATGGCAAACCATGATATCCAAAGTATAAGTTCATTGAGATTTTCTAAACCCAATACACCGAATAGAAAACAAAATTTATAAAATGCATAATTCCAAAATTTATCTTTGATACGTTGTAATTCAACTAAACGTAATTCACCGAATATGAATTCTTGTAAATATTTACCGAACAATGCTAATGAACAATAAATAGCATTGACAAATATTAATAATGACAATGATTGTGATATAATTATTGTTAATAATGTTCGAATATATGTCAATGAATATGTTTGTGCATCACTATAGTAAATTGTTTCATTGGCAAGTGTTTGATTTTGTTTATTGATTTGAATTAAATGATGACAATAAAATAGATTGCCAAGAAATAATGAACTACTCATCAATGTATACCAACCAAGTGATGGTAGAGGCAATCGATCGAGCATATGTCGTAAACGTACAGGCATATTTCAAGCAAATCTATAAAACAATATAGACGTATATTTATTTATTTTAAAACGCAGCTGATATAGACGCAACACGAGTCAACGAGAGCAACAACTACTTGTTGTATTACGTGTGTGGATGCAATCAAGTAAAGAATCAATAGATGTCGTAAGAGAACGCTCATGATTTATTGAGAAGAAAGGCAAAAAAAACAGATTATAAACTACGTAATTGTTGTTCTTGCAAGGCTTTGTTTCGGATGGAGAATTGTCCAAGTAAAAAGTGCAATAGCTGTAGGTGTAAATTGAAAAATATAATGAGCGATATCTATGATAGGAAAAGAATTGATAAAACGAAAAATAAATCTAGTTCTCTTTAACGATTAAATTTCTCGTTCATAGTTCATACAAAAAACGAAGAGCTATTATATTCGAATTTTATTCAACGTTTTATATCGTCACGACAACCGTATTGATCGCCCTGGAGATTAATGACGATTTAGAAGAATTTGTAAGCTTATATTTTAACATCCTTAAAGTAAGAAGTCAACGAAAAAGTTTATTCCCATATTAAAATATATTGGAGGATAATCTATACTGCAAATCGAATTATGATCGAGAAGGAAATGTGTTGGTTTTTAATTGTAATCTTCATAACCAACGCACTTTCAGCTGTGCTTTTCGTTACATTGGCAACTATTTAGAAAACTTGTGATTCTTCTTTCATGCATTTCATGATAAAATTCAATTGGGCAAGATTTTGAGACATTTGTTCTTTGAATTCATGAATAAGACGACTGATTTCTTCCTATAAAAAGAAGAAGAGCAACCAGTTAGTACGAAGGAATTTTACTGATGAAACGTACGCGACAAATTTTGAGATCTTTATCGTCTTTAATGATTTATTGAGAAGAAAAGCAAAAAAAAACAGATTTATAAACTATGCAGTTGTTGTTGTTGTTGCTGTTGCCGTTCCTGAAAGACTTCGTTTTGGATGGAGAATTGTCCAAGTAAAAAGCGCAATAGCTGCAGGTGTAAATTGAAAAATATAATACCAATATTCATTTCGGCTTACGGATAGATAATTAGCTGGAACAGACGTGATAAGAACATAGAATGCAACGATTAATGTGCAAATACTTGAAATGAAGAGAAGAATAATTGCTAATTTTGTCATTAATTTCCATGTTTTTGTAAAAAACCAAACGGGATAGAAGACAATTGTCATAATGAGAATAATTGCTGTTGATGCTTGTCGAAGACGAAAACTTCGTTCGATTGTTTCGGGGTCATAGGATGCTGTTCCGGCTGGTGCCATGAGAATTGATGAAGTAATGGCGCCTAACATCGAACCGATAATAATCGCGCGAGATGTTTTCGATTTATCTTCAAGAACTTGCGTAAGATAATCATAATTAGCTAAGATAATTGTTCGTTGACCAACAGTAACTAAAACTGACATGGCAGTGAATGCAGCTCGTGTATTTCGTGTTTCAGTTGTTAATGCAGCACGCAGAACAAGTTCAATGAAAATTGTCAAATGAGCAATAAGGATGAGAATCATTGGACGTCGTGGTTTGAAACGTGCTTGAACTGATTGAACAATCCATCCGATTAATGAAATACCAATCAATGATGAAACTACAGCAGCTGCTGGAACATTACATTCATAACTTGGAAATGGATAATTAGTTAAACTGGCCATAGTATTATATCGTATTATGCAAAATTGTTGCAGTATTTATATGACAGTTACATCGATTCATGTGCAACGTACTCTGAATTTGCACTAACGTACTTTTTCTTTTTTTTATCAGTTCTACGGGCTCTCTCTCTCTTTCTCGTGTTCTTTTATTTACTTTACAATTCATGGCCGTGGTAATATAGTGCAGAATGGGTGAAAAGAAAAACAAAGTTTTTTTGATCATGCTGTTTTCATCTATAAAAATAACATTTTGACATTTTAAATTATCGACTGTAATGGAAAATGATTTCTAACTCGTTGAATTGGATTCTTAAATACTAGAGAATAAGACAAAATAATTAGTTTCTCGTTTTTTTGTTGTTGAAGTCATTTGTAAAATGAAGTTGGGAAAAATATGTCACTGGCTTTCTAATAAAATTCAAAACTACAATCTGTTTATGGCCGAAGAAAATGATGATGATGATGATGATAATGAAACAAATATTTTGATTTTGATTTCAGTGTGTCTCTATGTACTTTTTTATACGACGTTGATCGAACCAAAACGTCAAACAGTTATTATTGAAAATATAAATCCTGATCTATTTAATGAACTCTATAATGAGCATGCAGAGAGTCTTTCATGTTCATGTTCAACAGTGTCAATTCCTTATGAAACATTTGTTTCTATTCATTTTACATTTCAAGATGTTTGTTCAAGTTATTTTATTGATCCAAAATGGATTGAAGCTTTGTATGCACCGATAGCAAGTCGATACGGCGTGGGAAGCTTTCAAACAACGGCTAGTTTTCAAGTTAATCTTGAATTTATCTTCTATAAAATTGGTTTGTTTTTGTCTTTTCATTTAGTTTGAACTATTAAAACGATTTTGTTTATTTTCTCAACATGTTATTGATGATAATTTGATTAAGTTGCCGATTTTAATAATGATCAATATTTGGATATTGTTTTTATTGAAGATTTAACAGACACTATTTATCTTTTTACTGGTGTTGGTGATGGAAGTTTTTTAAATAATGGAATTATTTTAGTTGAAAGCGATAGTTATCT
>ERZ781399.695-NODE-695-length-35443-cov-4.323923_pt1 | contig 35443 bp, 39 predicted proteins | sample MGYA00511014_ERZ781399 | MGnify/ENA primary metagenome ERZ781399 (study PRJEB29847, sample SAMN06458254) | wastewater metagenome | isolation source: Wastewater bioreactor | place: South Africa: Cape Town | study: EMG produced TPA metagenomics assembly of the...
ATAGATTCAAACTATGGCATACCTTGTATTCCTCGCACGAAAACACGACGATCACATTTTCGAGCGCCAATCAATTTTTATGTTTTCTTCATATTTTCTTTGTCGAAAGGCGTTGAAATATTTTCAATTGGTCGTATTATTTTCGCTGTTCTCTACTAACTAACCAAGTATTGAGACATGAATGAATGAATCAGAAGGAAAAAAAGGTTATATGATGATTTCGAGAACTTGACTGTCTATTTACTTTTGTTGATGAATAATAACTGTTTCTCTATGATATTTGGTTGATATAAAAATCGACTCATCTGATGACTCGAATGTCGTCATCTCTTCAAAACGACATCGACGATCTCGCACAACGTCATAAGTTATTCAAACAGAAATGGCTTGAAAAACAACGAAATATATCGGATTTATTAACATCAGCCCTTGAAATTTGTCAAATAAATGAACATGATCTACAGCAAACGTCGAATACAAATTCTGATCCTGAATTTGAACATTCATTCAAAGAATTTATTGACAAACATGCACCAATATCAATTCTAACTCTCGCTCAAGTTTTTGCCAAAGAAGACGAACAAATTTATGATTTAATCAATAAATTTCGTTATCAAATCGATACCGATGGTAAAACAATTTTGCCTATTCGTTCAACTCAAACGATTGTCAACGGCAGTTCATTGAAAAGTCCAATGAAACATTCGATTCCTTCATGGATGAGTTTGCCAACTCGTCGTGGTTCGATTTCATCTCGCGAACGGCCATCTCGGCAACTAATTCATTTACTTTCTCAGCCAACAGCTCGTGAATTTGAACGCGAGAGTCTCAATGCCGAAATGGACCGTCTTCTAAACCAGCAAACAGCCATGGAGAAAATGCTCGCACGTCGTTTCCAAACAAATGATGTCATTCAAGAATATTGTCAATATACAACACGTGATGAATGCCCATTAGTAAACCCACATTTACGTCGACATTCACGTTCGTCATCGAAATCATCCGATGACGAGCAACAATATGCGGATGATGAATTGTCGAAGAAGAGAAAACGAAATAATTCCAATGATTTCAACGAACCAAATAAACGTTCGTCACGGTATTATAGGAAATCGAGTGCTTGTGGAAAAGTCCATTTCAGACGATTGATTAAGTCGCATACGGACGGAGCGCTAGGAGATTGTTCGTTTCTGAACACGTGTTTTCATATGGTAAATAGAAAAGAATTTGTTTTTCGGTTTGCAAAAAATATATTTCAATCGATTTAGGAAACATGTAAATATATTCATTATCAGATCGATAAGACAGATTATGTTTCAACAACATCGAATAAAACCAATCGTCATTTGCCAATTGTCGAACGAATTAGTCCGAATTCGACGCCATCTCAATGGGTACAATGTGATCTCAGGCAATTTGACATGTCTGTTCTAGGCAAATTTTCAGTTATTATGGCCGATCCACCGTGGGATATTCACATGGAATTGCCATATGGTACTATGGCCGATGAAGAAATGAGAAGACTCGACATACCATCATTACAAGATGACGGATACATATTTCTCTGGGTAACCGGCCGAGCAATGGAACTTGGTATGCAAAACAAACGTTTGTTTTTCATATTTTTTGTCTTGTTTTGCCTTTCAAGGACGTGAATGTCTTCGTATTTGGGGTTATCAACGTTGTGATGAGCTAATCTGGGTCAAAACCAATCAATTACAACGTATCATTCGTACAGGTCGAACTGGTCATTGGTTGAATCATGGAAAAGAACATTGTCTCGTCGGTGTCAAAGGTTCAACAGCTGGAATGAATCGAGGTCTTGATTGTGATGTACTTGTTGCTGAAGTTCGAGCAACATCACGTAAGCCCGATGAAATCTACGGTCTTATCGAACGTTTAGCGCCTCGGGCACGTAAAGTCGAACTATTCGGACGACCACATAATGTTCAACCGAATTGGACGACACTGGGAAATCAGCTGGATGGCATTCGATTGATCGAACCGGATGTTGTCCGACGATTTCGACAACGATATCCAAATGGTTATTCAATGGTATCGACAAATCAACAACACGATAATAAAACTTCAACTACGAATAATTCGTAATCAAAACAACTGTCAAATAAAAATAAATACATCAGTTTTGCTGTATGTACAAATCTCTCTTTTTTTAAATAGATTCATTCCAAAAAGCATGAATATTGAAATAATTACTAATGTTCTATTTAATGATATTTGAGATTCATCCCCTTTCCCTCCTCCTCCTTCCGTTTAGTCTCGATTTTGAAGTAGTACAGGAAAGAAAAAAAACACGAGTATAATTTTGTTGCCTACAACTCAGTTGTGAGTAATCCCCTGCACGTATAGTTTAGTATTTACTTTAGCACATTGATAGAGAATAATTTATGTTTTTTACGATCATTTATTGATTCAGAGAAAATAAGCAAACGATTTGTTTTCTTTTCAGATAAAATAATTTCTAATTTTGTTTAATTTAACTCTTATATCCTCCTAAAATACTCATTTATACAAAATGGCTCAACCAGAACCAAGTGACGCTTTTCTCTTACAAGTTTTTCGAAAGTAAACTTCGTTTTATTTCGAGTAGCTAATTTGACTTTTGATTTCGTAGAGTTGATTCAGACAACTCAGGCTCAATTTCATCGAATGAATTACAAGCAGCTTTGTCAAACGGCACATGGAGTCCGTTTAACCCTGTATGTTATTGAATTTGTTTGATTACAATCATTGAGAATCGTTTTTAGGAAACTGTTCGAATGATGATAGGTATGTTTGATCGTGATGGATCGTCAACAATTGACTTTCAAGAATTTCGTGCACTTTGGAAATACGTATCCGATTGGGAAAAATGCTTTCGGTTTGTTGATTTTCGATATTAGAAATTCAAAATATAAATTTATTTTTAGACGATTTGATTTAGACGGTAGTGGTACCATTGATCAACATGAACTTAAAACAGCTTTGAGTTCATTTGGTAAATCAGAACATTCTGCTCATCAGATCGTTAATATATTTCGTCTTCGTTTTTTTTCAGGTTATCGTTTATCTGATAGATTCTATGAATTACTCATTCGAAAATTCGATCGAACAGGTCGAAATACAGTTGCTTTCGATGATTTCATTCAAGCCTGTGTTTCGATTCAAACGTTAACAAATGCTTTTCGACAATACGATCGATTTCAAAACGGACAAATCACTATTGGTTATGAAGATTTTTTGACACTTGTCTTCTCACTTAAAATGTAAATAATCAAAAAAAAAACAAACAAACAAACAAAAACAAATCTTATTCAATATATTTTTTTTTTCGTTCGACTTAATCGAGAAAATAATTCGAAATTTCACGGATAATATTCTACTTTTCTCTTCTTGTGCACGCACGTGTGATAATCACTTATTTTTGCTTCTTATTTCGGGTTTTGGTCTTTCTTTCGTACTCTTTTTCGTATCTCGATGTTTTTTTGATTCCACTTCGTTTTTTTTCTTCATATCCACTGATACAAATAAAATTCTACTTAGTTGAACTGAAATTTATTGTGACAAACGACAACAAACGAGAAACAATTGAATAAATAAACATGTGTATGCATTGTTCGAAAACGAATTCGTTGAGAAAAGTAAACAAAAGGAAAAGAATTTCATTTTCTCGTTTAAAGTACAATAACAACTGTTGATTAGTTCTTTTCTTAAAATGTCTGCATTCTTTTGATACAAAGAAAGTAAAGCATCAATGAAAATCACAACTCGTATGATCGATTAATTTATTCTACAGATTGAATAGTTGTTTTGATCGACGAGTAGAAATCTGTCTTTCATCTTCTTGTTTTGCCTTTTTAGTTGTCGATCTTATTCGTTACAACTGACATTTCAATATAGACGAGAATCTAAAAGGTCACTAGATTCTACACCTTGGGAAATGATGATGATGATGATGATGATGCTATTCTGACTTGATCTTCTTTGTGTCATTATATGATAATGATGATGATGAGAATGAAGATGATTGTTGTGTGTCGAAAAATAAGAGGAAGAAGAAGCGATTGATTGAGCAGCAGGCATACAGCTGAGAAAATAAGCGAACGATCATCGAATAGAGACAGAGAAAGAGACATGTATATGCATATGAAGTTGAAGTCAAGGTGTTGAAAGACAAAAAGACGAAAGTTTCATACTGTGCATAGCATATGTAATTTGATCAGTTTACGAATGAAGAAGACGAATAAGATAAGTAAGCAAACGGGTCTATAGAGCAGTAGGATCAAAAGCACAGCATGCCGATTAACGCACTCGACACCTTATCACCACGAGCACACATTATGGATGATGCCACACATCCTGATTTGTAATGAAATGATCAAACAACAGACGGAATTTGCTATTGGGCAAAATGAATCAATAAATGACGAAAAAAAAATCAAAATAAAACGGAAAGACCCCCATCCAATGCACATCTGTGTTTAGTTGAAAAGATTTCATTTTCGATTCACTCAATATCTATTTGTCTCTGATGTCATAAAACAGAGAATGATGAACGTTTTCCGAATTCATAAATGATTTTAATGATGTTATTTTTACTCTTTCATAAACCTTGAAATATTCAAGATATTATAACTATGAACATATGTGAGAATGAACGATGATCGTTAACTTTGATCGAGGTTACATGTTCGCATTTCCTCGAGGTTAGTATTAGAAATCAATTAACTATGTATATTCCTAGAAATAAAGTAGCCATTTATCCGTAAGGTTTTCTTTTTTATTTAAATGAGAACGACACGACTTTCCTTCTAGACAATTAAAAACTTTCGTATGTTTGTCTTTTAATTTGATTAGATAAAAAACATGAATACGAGCAAATCAATTTGTGTTATCCAGATTTATCTCGAAAAATTAATTATTGTAATTTTATCTGTTAGTCTATTAGAGACACTTCTGGTTCGAATTAAAAACAACGAGAGAGAGAGAGAAAACGTCTTGATTCGTAATGAACCAATGAACATCTTCCGCATGATGAGCAAAAATCCCCATGGAGAAAGAACATGATGATGTTGTTTAGAGAAGAGAATAAGGAGGAACAGTAAACAAGTTTATCGTTGGATTGCAATATACACACAAAATATATGAGTATCGATGTGGGAATGATCATCAACAATAGCAGACGCTTATAATATCTTAAAATAACAAAACACGAAAGAAGATGAAATTTGTTTTAGATTGCTTTTCTGTTGGATTTGTTGGAAACAAACGTAGAAGAATGAATGATGATTTTCAATTTTTTTTTTCATTTTGAATATTATTCAATTGATCAATTAGCTTGAGGCATGAAGGCACGGTGTGTGCTTGCACTTATCTTTTCTAGCGTATGTTTATTCAAATTAGCCAACCCAATTTTCCTGTTCATCGACTTAATACATTTGGTTCTTTTCCTAGTCTCGAAACACGATAATGGAACAAGTTAAACAAACATTCTTTCTCGCTGCATGTTCTTGCACTTTCTATTCGTCTTTCTTTCTTTCTTTCTTTCTCCTCCCTTCTGACAACTACTCCGCCTCAATCAATGTCTTTTGACAGGAAACATTTCTCTTTTACTTGGCTTTATCAAACTAACTAAACGAACGAACGAACGAATGAGAATCGATGTTGTTCTTTTTTCGAGATTTCATCATTGTGAGAAGTGTGGACCTTTTGTTCTTCAAATTTCAAGTTCTTCGCAAACAATCTGAAGCTAAAGAATGAATTGTCACTATTGAGAATAGTGCATTATGAGAATATTGAACGACCACTCATTTCAACGCATACCTTTTTTTTTTATATATTTAATGTATATGAGAATATATGTATGTATGCGTACGTATACGAGTAATACCCGAGGGTCGATCGGCTGTTGCCTTAAATCAACAACCATTAGAATTGCTTGCTAGTCTATAAACCATCAAATTGATGTGAGGAACAGTTGGACAAAACTGTGAATAAATCGTTCTGTCTCGTTTCATTGTCAAGAACTATGAAACAATGATAATGATATCTAATTTTAAGTCATCAATCAAACAGTTGCGATGCTCATTACAAGCAAATAAAGACAATTTACTATTTTCAATGAGTTACTGTTGCTATTTGTTTCTCATCGATCGATCATAATAATAATAAAAAAATGTTGAAATAGAAAAATGAAGACGAATTCTCAAAGTTCATTATAATTCTTAGCTAAGAATAACAAGAAACTGGATTGATTACATTTTCTTATTTAATATTCAATTCAATTCGAATGCTTACATAAGAAATCAAAATGAGAAGAGAGAAAACGAAGGAAAAGAAAGTTCTACCATTGTCAATGTCATCATCATCATCATCGTCATTCGATTGAGCAAACATTTGTATAGCTAGTTTTGTTGTTATTTCATTTGCACACGGTTAATCGAAAAGTCAAGAGCATTTTTTCAAACAAAGATTGTCCTTCTCAATCATATTCCAAGTGTCTATAAGACGTAATATGTATATGTACGAATAAATTCCTAATCATAACACATCCGTATCGTTTGTATTGATGTTCGTTGTCATAAGAAGAAAAGATTTAGTTGTCTTGTTTCATCTACGCTATTTGTCACACCCGATAAATATCATGATTGTCTTTCAAGAAAATAAAGACTTGTTTTTTCTTCGGTCTTCTCTTCAAATGTCTATGAAAGCGACACACACAGATAAACATAGTGGAAAGAAGAAGAAGAAGAAAATTGATCTCTTCTTCATATGGATTTATGTCGGCTGCATACTTTCACATAGATCACGAGAATAGAAAAGAAATATCGACGTAATCATCATCGCATAAGATATCGACAAACGACCGGATGTGTACTCAATCAAAAAACACTCGAAATTGGGCGTGGATATCTGTCAGTCAATTGATTTGTTATAAGATTGTTTCTCTTTAGGCACCATTAGTTTACAGTTTATTGCTTTCAAATATAGAGTGAAATTGAATTTTTAAATTTAGGAAAACAAAATAGAAGATGTAGAATTTTGATTTGTTTGCTTATTGCATATGAAGGAAATCAGAGAATTTCGATACATACTTTTCTATTCGTAAAATCAATACAATCTGTCCGACGCATATGTTCAAACGTTCAATTAATACAAAATTCATTCGCTAAAAGGATGTATACGATCACCAATTTTTTTTTCATCTATCAATATATGTTTGTATAGACGCTTTTTTTTATTCTCTCATGATTCTCGTAGCAAATATCAAAGGTAGTAGTATATAAGATGCCATTCACAATCATGCCAAATTAATTGTTTTCTTAACATTAACAATTCTCGACTAGTACAACCATATGTGGGCGTTGTCGGCTCAATTATCTCTTGCTGAATCGGATAATGACGATGAAATCTGATGTAGTTTTTTGTGCTTACCTGCGTGCGTGAATTAATATTGCGAGATGAATTAAATGGTGGTCTTATTTCTCCTCGTTTCTTTCTTTTTTTTCTTCTTTTTTCTTTGTATTTTTCTTTTTAAAATAACTATCACTAACGAAGAATAATATAGTTGATGTAAACGAGAGAAGAAGAAGAAAAAAAGAAATGTATTGTATACTCGTATGAGTGTTTGAGAGAAAAAGCAAAGAAGAGAGATTGAGATAACAAAATTGATGGTTGCTTTTGCTATTGCTGCTATGAGACCTCGTCGTTGTCGTCGACGAGTGTGTATTTATGTTACAAATCTGTATAAATATGTGCTTTGATCAAAAAAATCTAACCCATTAGGGTAAAAAAAAGAAAGAGAAGCAGACAGAAAAGAGAAAGTGTGAGATGTAGAAAGACATAGCACACAACTAGAACTCAAAATCAGTTTTACTATTCATTATTATTCGAATGCAAGATTTTCGTCGGTTATTTATCGGAATGATGATGGTGTTTAGATGATCTAATCTTAATGATTACAAGTGTATTTTCATTTGTCGATGATGGTGATGGAACATGAGGAAGAGCGGCTCGTGCTACTTGATTTATTCACGTTTTTTTTTATCTTCGATTTCGATGCCTTCAGGGGTTCGCATGCACAAGAATGAAACCTTTGTGTAAATCACCTCAGAAAAGTGCCAGATGAACACCTTGTGATGATGATGATGGAAATGTGTTTATACAAATATTATTTCAGCTACGTCACTGATCTTAAATGGCCGCGTGACGAATCTATTCGACATTGTCAGACATTGAAAGATATTAATTGTGTCCAATGGGCAAAATCAGAGATTAATCAAGCGGCGCCGGAAGAACGGATTATCTACGTGTGTCAAAGATCATTTTAAGTTTTTTTTCTTCTCGTTTTCAAAAAAATATCGGTACGAATTTTTTCAATGGCTAAAGCAACATGTTCTCTTCTTTTTTTTTCGTTTTTGATTATTGTATTTTATCCAGATGGATAGTTTCGAAACGGATTAAATTTCAAATCGAAGAAAAAAAACACACACATGGGATCATCACTTGCCAATTAGTATGAGCCACGTACGACGATGACTGGTACGCAGATTGCGTCGTTTCTGTTTCCAATATACGCGCATATCTATGTGTATACGTATGCAAGCAACAAAACTTTGCTCTGCCCTTCGATCTTATACACTGATGGATCAAACACAGCAGGAAATTTATGCTTTTTCTCGATTTTTTTCTGATTGCTACCAATTCACGTTCCAATGTGCAACAGCAGGAATCTAACATCATCAATAGATAATATTGAAAACACATTTTATCATTTAGTGATTATTAGAGAACTGACAATCTAATGATCGATCAATCGAACGACAAATTTAATGGAATACGTCTTCACATATATCCGGATTCTTTGACAAAATCAAGAAAAAAACGAACGAAAGGAAGAGAGAGAGTTAAAAAAAACAAAATTCTCTATCATCGATCTTTCTTTTTACTACCACATGTGTATGCAGATTTTAATTGACTTATCAATAAATCATGTAGCAAACGACGAAAGTGCTTGATAAGCTCTCTCGTTTTCGTATACACATTTTTTTCTCGGGCAGAACAGCCGCGACTTGTCAAAAGCAGCAACAACATCCGTACATACACACACATATACACACACATTTTTCTCTCCTGGGCGACGAACGACAACAAACTCGATTTGATTGGTCAAAAATTCTGATTCGTGTAGGATAAGGTTGAGAGAGAAAAAGAAAAAGTATGTCTTCATGATAGCGATTGGCAGTAGAAGGAGTACAACGAAGGAAGAAACATAGAGAGAAAGAGAAGAAAAAAAAAGAGAGAACAAGAGAGTGCGAGAGAGAGAAAAATCGACGCGAGAGAGCAAACCAACGATCATTGGAGTTGTTATTCTTATTACGACGAAAGAAAAAAATTGCTTGATGAGTAAGCATACGCTAGTAGCAGTCTCTTCGCGCTTCTCATATTATTTTTGATTATCGGGAAGGACTTGTATTTGTTTAACTAAGAAAAAAACTCTTCTTGTTGTGTGTGTGCTTGTCCAAGGCTGTCAAAAAGAGAGAAAGAGAGAGAGAGTAATAAAAACAGTCGATCAAATCGTAATTCTTCTGTTTATTATTACGAAAAACACACCATCGTCTGTCCCCATCGTCGTCATCATCATTCTCATCGTCATCAACAACATCACCCAGAAGCAGCAGTCAATTTTTTTCTGTTACACATCGACTAATCCCGTATTTGTTTTACTTGGGTCAGAGTTGCAATGTTATTATTATTATTTTTGTGTTATTGAAACCACGAGTGATCTCTGTGATACGAACATCATCACTATTATCAATATAAATATTAATTTGTGTTATTATTTTTTGTGTTAATACTTTATTTCTTCAAGACACATAGAAAAACAATAACAACAACAATAACGAAAAACAAAAAATGACAAATCCAAGTTCACCACCAAATGCTTCTTCCACAAACAATAATTCAACATCATCGACTCTATCCACAGCCAATTTTTCGAATTATTACGATCCAGCAACGGCTGCTGCAGCCGCTGCCGCCGCTGCTGCCGCTTACTACACTCCACTACCACCGACTTCAACCAATCGATTAGTTCAACCATCATCAGCTTCTGTTCAATCCTATGGTGTTCACCAAGCGAATCCATATACCGGCTATACCGATGCCTATCATATTCTTTCACGACAATCCACAGGTTATCCCTATGGTATGCCTTCTGTTAATTCCAAAGAAATGGCTAAACCAGCTATGAGTTATATTGCATTGATTACAGCGGCTATTCAAAATAGTCCTGATCAAAAATGTACTTTGAATGGTATCTATCAATATATTATGGATCATTATCCGGTATGTTTTCTTTCTTTTTTTTTGTGTCTGTGCAAAACAACGATCGGGTCTTATTCGTTTTGTTTTAGTACTACCGAGAGAATAAACAAGGATGGCAAAATTCAATTCGACATAATCTTTCATTAAACGATTGCTTTGTTAAAGTCACACGAGATGATAAACGACCAGGTTTGTTTCGCTGTCTGTTAACTGAAGACAAACAATTCTATACATTTTTCTTCTTCTTCATTGATGACAATAGGCAAAGGATCATATTGGATGCTTCATCCTGATTCAGTCAATATGTTTGACAATGGTTCCTTTTTACGACGACGTCGTCGTTTCAAACAAGAAGCAGGAAATAATCATCATCGAAATCAACAATCAGGCGGAGGAAACGGACGAAATCGAGGTCAATTACATCACCGAGCATCGCCAAATCTAATCAGTCCAACATCCACAACACTAAATCCACTCGATCCACGACCGAATGGAACGAAAAATAGTCGTCCACGAAGCCAAGGACCAACATCAATGGGCAAAGAATCGCCTAATGACGATAGTGATTGTCTCGAATCACCAAGAAAAAAACATGCTGGCGGATATACGACTCCGAAAATGGAACCGGTGGAAGCAAGTGAATCAGGTGATCATTTATCAACATATGTTCTACCATCATCATCGAAAACTCCACCGATCCCAAATTCTCTTTCGACAACAATACCCAATTTTAATTTCATCGATCCAATGACAATGGCAGCTGTTATGTACGAACAAGCTGGCGGTGTTGGTTCAGCATCGACCACATCGAATTCATCGAATTCATCGACAACATCATCAACTAACTTTCGTTGTACAGATTCAATTCCTACGCCAAGTTCAGTTTCATTAGCTGCTGCCTATGCCGCTGCATCATCCACATATCCATCATCATCATCATTGCATCCAACAAACAAAAGCAATCATCTTCATTCGGCACATCATATTCAAAATGGTAACACGAATCATCATCATAATGGTGCACATCTCTATTCACCAAATCCAGATTATGGTTCATCATCGAATGGATATTGGCCATATTCAAGTCAATCCTATTTTCCAAACACAACAAGACAGTATATGGTACCACAAACACCTTCGTCATGTCCAATAACACCGACAGGAGTGTCTGACACGTCTTCATCATCTCCTCAACAAGAGTTATCCTATCATACACACGGATCATATCCAACTATGCCTAAAATGCCCGGCAATTATTCAGCTAGTTATGAATTTTATCAACAACATAATCCGAAATACTGTTGAATATTCTCTTTGTTTGTTTTTCTTCTTCTTCTTCTTCTCGTTCAAAATGTTTGTTCGCATTTTCTTTTTCGGTTTTCTTCTTCTTCTTCTTTTTTTTTTCATTTTCAAATGTAGATAGTGTTTTTCTTGTGCGTGCGTGTGCGTGTTTATTAATGATCTTACTGGTATATTTCATCCTTTATTTTCAAGATGCGCTCCAAATTCTTGCTTTGTGATTATTGTGTTCGTACGCGTGTGTGTAAATGAATTGAATGAGCAAAGACATAGGCATTTTCACAAATAATTCGAATCTTTTTCTTTGTTTTGCTTGTTTCAATGAAGAAAGAAAACAAAAACTAAATATCATACTTGTGAATTGGCAAATTAGCGTAGAAGTTTCGATGTGAAAATTCCGAACTGCAAATAAAAATCATTCGAAATGACAAGTTTATTTTTGTTCTCTCTATTCGAAATGTTAAGATGATCTGAAGACCCAGATGGGAAATACTCGATAGATTCTGAAATACAATCGGTAATATAAATAAATATTTATTCAAGTAAATAGCCTGTTGACTGTTATCAGTGATACATGACTTTGTGCGTAGATGAGATAGTAAGTAGAATCCGTCTACATACACATTAGCACTTAGAACCATTTGAATAAATATCGAACTTAAAGATAACGATTCAATTAATCTACTACGTCGGAAAGATTTTTTCTGATGATAGAAATGTGAAGCCATTTAAAAAAGAGAACTTAATGAATTGAAAACAAGACAGTTCGATTGTGTTTTATATTTATGTTTTTCTTTGGGTTCTAAAAAAAGATTTTTTCCCTTTTCGAATTTATATACTTCAGTTTTATTTATTCTTAAAGTGAAAGAAAAATCATACCCTTTTTCTTTTTTTTTTATTATTAATAATTTCGTACGCGAATGATTATAATCAATCGTTTGCATCTTCAATTAATTTTTTTGCTTGTTGATAACAAAGATTCGGTTGAAAACTAATTTTTCGACAGATTTGCTCGTTATTTCTCGAGCACCAACTGTGCTCGATATTGAATAAAAATCTGGTGCATACACACAAAAATCATTTTTTTTGTATCTCACTTAAGTTAAAAGGAAAAAATATTTGTTTTCAACAACGATTAAACTTTCCAATCGATATGATATTTTAGTATTTCGTTCATTAGCTTGCTCATCATTCGATCGGTCATTGAAATATTCATTTTTTTCGTCTTCTTTCCTATCGATACGAAGGAGAAAGAAACAAAAATCGATGAAGCATATCGTTTTGTTATTGACACGACACGGTGAATCTTCTCCTCACATGGACATTTTTTTTCTCATTTTTTCTTGTTCATGTTTTGCTAAAACAAACGAATATTCACGTTTTTTTGTCTACATAACCTAGTATTTACAACAAGGGTGTGTCTACCGGTCAGGTTAGTTTCTCAACTCAAAAATTCTCCTTTTTTTAACCAAAAAATACAATCGCCACGTATCAGTTCTTGATTTTTTTTTCTTGTTCGTCGTCTTTGTGCTGATAGTTTATCACAGTAGAAGTATATGCACACATTCTTGTCTGTCACTAATGTGAATAAATTCATTTGAGGAACAGCTGTTACATTCTGCTTCATAAATCTCGTTTGAACAAAAGACAAACATCATAAGACGAAATTAAGAACTCAAGAAAAAGAAAGATGACGACGACAACAAGGAGAAAGGGAAATCATATCGAACGAAGAACTACGATTGAAGTTCGGTTGATTGCGCAAAAGTCGATCGAACAATGAGAGCAACGAGGAATTGTACAGCAAGAAAATTGAACACTAACGATGACCCAGAGGTAACAGCTGGTCCTTTTTTCATAAGACAACGAACAAGAAAGGAATCTATATTTTTTTTATTCTCATTTCACTATCAATCAAGTTTGATTGTCGTTCTAGAATTGAAATGTAAAATATAATAAAGCAAGTGAAAGGAAGAAAAAAAAGCAGATAGCCACCATTTATTCGTATTCATCGATTTTTTATTTTATATTTCGTGTCACAGTTGTGCGTGTGTATATTAGTCTTTCTCTCGATTTTTTTTCTTATTCTGTGCCGATTGACACCATTTAATATTATTCTTTCTTCGTCTTCTTCTTTTTTTTGACTAAATATCTCAATAATTTTTTTGTGACTCTTCCTCCCACTATCATCTGTCTCTTACTTTTCTACTGTGTCTTTGAAAGTGACTATTAGTACGCTATTAAACCTGAATTGTAAACGGGTTCGCACGCATTCGCCGACCACGTTGCTGTCTTCAATGACGTCGTCATCATCTTCATCGCCGTCGACAACAGCCGTGGTATCCAACGCGAATGTTGAAACTAATTCTTATAATCATAAACAATATCTATCTCTATGTTCAATTATAACGGCTGGCTTATTAAACGAGGATTTAGGTTCAGATGAACAAGAAATTATTGAAATGATCAATCTTATTATTGATGTTGACGAAAGAAAAGTTAGTTCGATTCATTCGCTTTCTTCTCTGAAGGAAAACTGTTGGAATTTAGATGGTCGCTCTGCATCGTCAATACATACGACCGATTTTTATCGAACAATTAAATGAGGATTACAAGCAAATCAATGGAATTGATGAAGAACTTTTGTTTTCTTCAGAATTAGATCTCGATGGAGCCATACGAAAAGTAAATGTTCTCTTATTCGACGAGAAACAGATAATTTAATTTTTTTTCAGTTCGATACATTTCTACGTGATCGTTATTTACATCCTGATTATGGAGTAAATCTAACAATTATCTGTGAGAATTGTCTTCCTCTACGTCAATGTCTTCATCCTGAAAGTGTAAAAAAATCAACTACATCTTTACCGAGTTATTATTGGTCTTATTTTGATTTAAAACATGAATTTGAACATATGTATAATACATCTGATGCTCACGATTTGAGTGCAATGCTCGAAAGTAATTATCTATTGAGTTCGTAGAATAAAAAAGAAAGAAACGACAAGGATTGCCCTTGATATGACGCTTTTTTTTTCTAAAAGAAACGACCGATGCTAAGCTTTTCAAATATGATATCTAATACTTTCTGCTTTTGTTGTTTCTCTTCTTTCTTAGAATTGTCAATTTGTTCTATTGATGAGACTGATTATTGTTTACGACATGCGAAACAGATGGAATTAATTGTTTATCAAATGTTGAATGATGGTGAGTTCGATCGAAAAGAAAACATCGATTCGAAACTTCGAAGTTCGTTTAGGTCATCATTTTGATCAACCTGAACATATAATGGCTAATTTACAGCAAGGCATTTGGTAATAAAAATGACTTTTCTCATTCAAAGATTGGAAAGAGAACTTTTGATTATTTCTGTTTTAGTTCCTTGGAAGACAATATCGAAGACAGTACAGTCATTCGAGCACGAGGTTTACCGTGGCAATGTACAGATCAAGATGTCGCAAAATTCTTTCGTGGTCTTGACATTGAAAAGTATGTCGACGACGTTTTCTTGTTTTTTTAAATTAATTTTTTATTCTAGAGGTGGAGTTGCCCTATGTCTGAGCAGTCAGGGCCGTCGAAATGGTGAAGCACTCGTTCGTTTCGTATGTGCTGAACAACGTGAATTAGCTCTTCATCGTCATAAACATCACATTGGCCAACGTTATATTGAAGTTTACAAAGCAACAGGGCGTGACTTTCTCAATGTTGCTGGAGGTAATCATTTAGTTGACTTTATTTTTCTTATTACGTCTATTTGTTTAATCGAACTTGCCGGATTCACGTTCGTCTTTCTTTCTTCTTCTCTTGCGAAATCATTTCTCAGGTATCACAACCATTTCGAAATGCTTTCTGTTAAGTAGTTCACACATATAATGAAGAGAGAAAGTAAAAAAAAAGAAAGTAAAAAGAAACGATTAGAAGAAAAAGAAAAGTAAAAAGAGCTTCCTCTTGTGAGAGCAAATATTATTTATTTGTTGTTATTGTTGGCTTTAACTACAGATCATCTGATATGTCACTTAACTGCACCGAGAATAGGTGTATGTATGTATGTTAAAATGAAAAGGATTCTTTTCTTTTGCATTTGACGCGGCTAGCAATTTCATCTTTTCCTTTTGCTGTATTTTCGAGCTTCCGGTCGGTCGTCGATCATTAGCGAATGACAACATTTCGATCTTGGTAGGTTATGCAAATAAGAATGAAAACGAAAAGAAAAAAGATGAAGACGATGAAGAAAAAGAAGAAGAAGAAAGTGGACGAATATCTCTATTTACTTGAGGATTAAAAAGATTCACTTGCGAATAATAATTGCTAGTAGAAAATGAGCTCGAAAAGGCAACAGACAGAAAAGAGAGAACGGTAAAAAGAAACAAAGATGTGACAAACATTGACTAAATGAATGAATAACTGTAGAACAGATCATTATTAAATAGCATTCACTGCATGTCTACGTCTATTTATCTGATGTCTTAGTAAACAGAACGAAATATATGTATCAGACATCGATATTGATGAGTTTTGTCAAAGTAAAATATTGAATGAATTAAAGAAAAAGAACGAGACTCGGTTAATCTCTTCTTCTTCTTCTTCTTTCTGTATTGAAAGTAAATAATTAGAAATCTCTTTGACACATATAGATGTATGTATATGCATATTGTTCCTTTGTCATGATCATCATCATCATCATTGCCATTGCATATATTGAGAAAGAAAGAGAGAGAGAGGGATTCAAAGGACAACAATTGAGGTGAATTTGTCTTCTTCTTCTTTTTTTTCCTTTGTCGAAAAGAGAAAATGAAGAAGAGAGAAAGGAAAGAGAGAAAGAGAATACCCACTTGTCAGTCGTCATGTATGTGTGTTCAAGCTACTAATATGTCTGTCAACGAACAACAACAAAAACAGCAGCAGTAACAACGAAAATTTATCGTTCTTACTATTAATGTTGATGCTTGTCAGACGTGTTAAATACTTTACTACTTCGATCCGATGTTCTTTCTTCATCATTCATTCTCTTTTTCTCTTTAATCGAAAGTGGTGGTAAATAATTGACGCCGGTAAGGTGTCTCTTTCATTTTTCTTCTCTTTAACGTTGTGCACAGAGAAAAAAAACGAAGAAGAAGAAGAAAAAATCACGTCACACACACAAACACGCGCAACAAATTCTCTAAGGTTTTACCTTTGTTCACATATACATTCATTCACATACACACATACACATACGTCAATACACGTCACTGTTCAATGTGAAATCCTTTACATCAATGGGCAATACAAAAGGAGTGTCCTATAATGGCAATTTGTATTATCATTATTTAAATTATCTTAAAAGTTCGTATAGAAAACTTGGAATCAATTCATTCTTTGTCTTTTGTCCTTCTGGTAGTTCGAGTTTGACACGTCTGTTTTTGATTAAAATCCTATTATCAAACATAGAGAGTAGAACATTTATTTATTTGAGCAGTATGTTTCTTTTTCATGTCGAAATTTAGTGAGATTGTTACTGTTTAATTCCATATTCATTCTTTGCTTTTCTTTTCCTAGGATCAAATTCCGAAGCTCAAGCATTTTTACAGCGTGATGGTCAAGTTATCATACGTATGCGTGGTTTGCCATTCGATGCTACTGCTAAAGATGTGGTGAGTACAAACATATTGTCATCTTGATGTCTGCCTATGAATAATTCCTAGAATATATTTGAGTGGTGTAGTAGTATTCTATTCTATTGCAGATAAATCGAGTCGATGATGAAATAGAAAACACAGGTACAGAAAGAAAAAAAAATCAACAAAGCGTTTGGTTGTCAAATAAATGCACGCGGGGAAATCTTACCATCATTCATTGTTCTTTCTCGTTTTGTTTCTCTCTCAATCTCTTGCGGGCAGTGGGAAGGTTGCAGTAAAATGATACTACGGAATTTTCTCTCATATCGTGTGTATATGTGAAGGGAAAAAGCAGCTGTAGAAACAGCAAGCATGAATAAAAAGTACGTTGAATTGAAACAATAAAATATAAATAAAGAAGAAAAAAGAACGAAATACGTAAAAATTGTTTGGGGGTTAGGGAATAGATTTGCGTGACTTATATTATGACGATAGGGGAAGCAGGGGCATTGAGTGTGCAGAATGTACATGTTTGTGAGACGCTTTAACAAACAACAAAACATCTTGGGAATTGGATGGTTGACGGTGGTTATAAAAAATGTGTGTGTGTGTGTGCGACTGCAATTTAATAATAAATATGAAACTATATTTAACGCCATAGGAAACGCCTTTGGGAAAAGTAAATCTATTTGTTTCTAATCTAGGTGAAAACAAAAAATTGATTAGATTGTTCGAAATATTAGAAAATCAAATGGGTCTTCTTTAGAGTAAAAACAAAAGAAAGATCAGAAAAAGATAGAGAGAACATATTTTCATTTTGCACGATTGATATGTAATTTTGATGAAATCATTAATTCGTAGGGGCAGATAATCGCTCGCTGGTTTTTGGGGTGCATCGAAAACTAAATCGATTTTTTGTTTTCTTTCTCGTGTTTAGATCGAATTTTTTACTCGTGGAGATCTGCCAACGTATGTCGTTGATAATGAAGAAGGTGTTCTATTCGTTCATTATCCCGATGGACGAAGTACAGGCGATGCTTTTGTTATGTTCAAAACTGAACAAGAAGCAGTACAAGCTTTACTTAAACACAAGGAAATCATGGGCGCACGATATATTGAATTATTTCGAAGTACGACTGCTGAAGTACAACAAGTATTTCGTCGTAGTCAAGATCCGAAGAATTTTCAAACATCATTGAAAGATATTCCATTTGCACCGTTGCCAATCTTGCCGCCCGAAATGTTATCAGTTGGAAATAAACGAGATTGTATTCGTGTTCGAAATCTACCTGTTGAATCTGGTATCGAACAGATTTTAGAATTTCTTGGCTCTCATTCACAACATATTGTAAGACATTTTCTTTGTTCGAAATTTGCTTTTTTTTCAAAAATATTTTTGTTTGCAGGTTGCACAAGGTGTGCATATGGTTTATAATGCCCATGTATGTTCTTTTTGATTAATATAGAAAAGATTTTACATGTTTTTCGTTTTAGGGGCAACCATCAGGTGAAGCATTTATACAGATGGATTCTGAAGCTGCTTCATTCAATGTCTCAGCACATAAAAATAATAAATACATGTTTTTCAATGGTAAAAAACGATATATCGAAGTGCTACAATGTTCAGGTGAAGATATGAATAATATTCTACTTGGTCTTGTTCCATCGAATTTAATGACACCTAATGTTCAACGTCAACCAATGTATTCTCCTCATCGTGGTATAGAATACGCTTCAATGAAAAAAAAACTTTCTACATCTATTTATCTAGCTCCACCACTTGTACCTATTTCTACGATTCCATCACAAATGCTTCCACCCACAATGCCTATTTCTCTTGGTGCTCCTCCATCTCAAGCTGCAACAGCGACGAATACTGCTCTCTCTACACCTCAACCTCCAACATCGTCTGCATCAGCAACAGCCGTTATGAATGGGCTTCATCCGAATGCTGCCTACTATCCTATGCAATTCGTATACTATCCGACGCAATCTATCTCGCCATCGATCTATTTACAAGCTGGACATATGCATCCAGGTCCTGTAACACTTGTACTGCGAGGTAACTTTCCATTATTCTTTTAAAATGACGAATATTTTAATTCTTTTTTTTTGTCTATAGGTGATAATGGCCAATATTGATGAATCTTTCTGTGTATAAATTCTAAAGAATAATTTTACTTGATGGTCTTTCGTCTGAATCTTTTTGTTCCCATCCCGTATAAGACAATGCAGTGAAACAATTGTTTTTGTTTTTCTTTTCTCTATGCAAACTATCATGTATACTTTTTGCTTTAAATTTAAACAACCATACTGAATTGAAGTTTTTTTCTTTCTTTCAATGTCAACAGTAATTTATCTGTTGTTCTTTATACCGTACTCACATCTTCATTACTATTATGCATCTTCCATTGTACTCTCATTTGTTTCTTTTTGTTCCATTTTGCAACATTCTTTAAATTATGAATAATGTATCCATTTTTTTCTTTTCTTTTTCTTTAAAATAAATACAATAATTTTGATTATTCCATATTACGTACGTACATCAAGATTTCATGCGATTGAACTATCTTTTGTGAGTTCGAGTTCACGTGATTTATTTGTGATTTTTAAATGATCTAACTCAGTTGCTATTTCCCTGGTAGTATCTCTATCTGATGAAGAAACATTGATCTAAAAGGTAAGTCGAGTTGCACAAAAGCTGTATATTCGCTCATCGACTAAACTACCGCCATCTGAATAAGTTTCTATAATCGAACTATTATACAGTAGTGTCCGATTTGAAAGTTGAATTCAATTGAAATTTCAACTTTCAATTTTCAAATTGGACATGTATGAAGTCGAACTAATTCATCGCCTTAAAGAGAAGCATTCTTTGTTCACGTCCGCTTTTCTCGTACAACTTTCATTAGATAGTCACCAGATCGATAATAAATCAATTAATTACTTGAATTATTTTCCTTCCAGATTCTATTTAAACTCATGTGCTCGATTGAACAGGACCGAAATATATACACTCTCAGTAATCTTGAAAACAAAATCTTATATACTTTTATTTATAACTATACTCTGGTTTGATCGATAGATTAATCAATCAATCGAATCCAATCAATAATGGAACCAGCGGATCGTTATTTGTGCAGCGAGGAAATCTACATCTGCAAATGAAACAATATGAAGGTAAAATCATATCTAACTTTTTTCTGCAACTATATCTCTCTAAATTTTCAGATGCCCTGAATGATTCCAATCGAGCTATTCAATTCAATCAAGAAAATATCGAAGCATTCTCATTACAGTCGTAAGTAATAAAACCTAATTTTGACACAATTCAACACTTTCTTTCTTTTTACTTTTCAGCGGATTTATTGGCAAACTACAACCATAGATCCAAATACTTATCATCACTATATCAGCCGCCATCAGTGTCCTGTTCTACTACGCCGAAGTAAAACATCTCGTTCAAAGACTTCAGCAATAATATACATACATCTATCGGGCATCAACAAGAACAAAATAACATCCAAACGACACGATTTTAATAAAACATCAATCCTCAAATCATTCCAACAACACAGCTTTTCCCCGATCACACGAATTCAATATCCCACTGAACAGCTTTGTTTGTATTCCATGACGATTTAAGAACATGCCTCGATTTGTTAATATTGTCATGGACTCTTTCTTTCATAAGCAAATTTGATTAATCTTTTTATGCAGAGAAAATTAAAATAACGGATGTGTTCAAGTAGAATTTGGGTTTGATGTTTCGAACTCAGCTGATTTATTTATTTCGAATTCTTCTCATGGCACACAAAACGAAAAAAAGAAAAAAAAAACTTTTCTTTTTTGGTTAAATCAAAAACAACAAAATGTTCTTTTATTCATTTTTTGTTAAAATATTCTACGGATGTTGAATATGTTCAATTGTTTGATTTAAGAAAGCCAGAAGATTTAATTTCGATCGCTTTCGTCTTTTCGTGCCAATGGTGTATCACGTTTCTTTCGAAATGAACAGCCTTCTGTAAGACGAGCTTTGCCACCTGATGGTGAGCAAAGTACATAATTACAACCAACGCACAAGACAACTGTTTGTGCATGACTGAAGACTAAAAATGAAACGAAAACGAAATGAAATGTTGTCTATTTATTTCATAGGAATAATTACCTGTCGTGATTTTATAGCAACCTGGACATTTTACATCCATAAAATATGAATTTGGACTTTGAACAAGTCGTTTCTTTTTGTGTTTACGACGTTCTTGGTCGAGTGATGGATGAAGAAGATCTTTTGCTAAAGGCATGTTTTGTTAAATAATATTTATCTAAAAAGAGAAAATAAATAAATCTCTATTGCATGAACAATATTCTCTTATTGTCTAATTGTTTTTTTTCCTTCCCGTTTTTTCTATCTGAACAGTTGAACAAAAAAAAGGCGAATAACCGAAGAAACTAATGTTCAGACTTATTCGAAAGTGTCTACGAAAGCAACGAAGAACACAAAGCAGAAGAGAGCATAGAAATAAATATCAATAAACCGGAAAAGAAAAATAAAATCAAGTCAAGTCAATGCTTGAGATCGTTCGATTATTTAAAATATTTCGCCGCACTTATCGAAATTAGCTTTTCGACAAATAATTCCGAATCTAAAATGGCGATATGTGCGGCACGACCGATGAGATTATTGGTTCCTGATGGAATATTATGAAATGTACTGTAACGAACGAATGTGATCGATGGATTTCGAATTATTGGATCGAGTAAATTGTGAAACATTTCGACATAGACTGAGCCTGAAGGAAATCAATTCGTTATTCGAAAAAGGGTGAATTGATAATTGACTAACCGTGAACGGTATCGGTTAAAGCCGATTTACACATTTCAATTCGTGCCGAATGAAATGGAACGTATCGATCTTGAGACGAAGCAACGAGTAGAATATTTTTAAAAAATTCCAAACCTAAATCGAAAAGATAAGATCAATGATTCGCTCGTTGTTGTTGTTGTTGTTTTTTTCGACATACATGGTTGTTGACTTAGATTATATACATAAGTTTTGCGTAGATCTAAGTGATCTTTCAATGACATTTGAGCTAAACTTATTGATTTTTTCCATTTCTGCATGATCCACATTCCTAAATCGATTTCTTTTCAACTTCAAACCGTTTTTCGATCATCGAAATTCTACCTGTATTCACCAGTCCACTGGTATTATACAATGTGCCTAGATGCGGTCCTGACAATGACAAATATGTATAAAGTAGTTTTCTGTAGGATTTAAATCGTTCGTGTGCAACTGTCGCACGTATAATCAGATTTCCTAATGAATGTCCAACGAAACTCAAACGTTTAACACGTAAATTGTATCGATCGATGTAGGAATCGATTTCGTCGATTAAATGTGTAACCATGACATCGATATGATCGAATGTTGTCGAATGATTTGCTGAGGACATGAGAAAATCTAGTTGACTTGTTGGTAGACAGAGTTCGAGGTAAGTTTTTATGAGACGAAGATCGGCTGAATTGCCATCGAGACCGTGCACACAAACGATCAGATGCAGACCATGAGAATCGAAAGGAATGATTTCTTGAGAGAAATATGGAACTGGTGAAATCGGTATCGAATAATCCGAATAGAAGAGCAAATTCGACGAATGTTTAGATGATATTAAAGCTTTTAATTTCTCTTTATGAACAACAAATCTAAATCGAGAATATTTTTGAAAGAAAAAAACAAAGTTTAAGACTAAGAACATACTCGATTGTTTGACTATTAATCGACGAATTCGTTTGTAGTCGGTCGTAGTCGTAGGAAGTTTCTTTATGATTCGTTGTTTTTTCCATTAAATTCAACTGATTTTCTTCATCAGTGAGACCGTTGAGTAGCAGCGGATCGATATCACTCGTACAGTTTTTTTCCAATTGTAAAGTTAGGTCAAGAACTGAATCGAGAGACGTTGCATTGACAGCACCAGTTTGATGATCTGGTTGTGCAAGAAATGTCCTCGTTGGATAATGAGTTGTTGCTGCAGATGTTGATAAAGATCTAAGTGGTTTCGGTTGAACACTCGGTCGATCTTTGGTATTGGCTTTTCGACGGTATGATTCACGAAGAACTTTGGATTTCATACTTGAATCCACGAATGCCGATGGATCGTCTGTCGTGAGGAAAACTTCTTCATCGTTGTTTTTGGTTTTATTTGCTGTTGAAGAGAGAAACGCCGGAATAATCGGCGAGTCAAGATGATTGCCGTGACTGTGACTTCGATAAAATGAAACATCGGGTAATGATTGACCGCGAGATGATTTCGTGAGACGTATCGATGGAAATGCATCGACATTATCGTCGAGTTTACGAATTGAAGTTAATTTAACAGCAGATTCATTCGAAAGAGCTAAAACAGGATTTGTATTCGATGATTTACGAGTTCGAAAGGGTGAAGCAAGACTTTTAATTGATTGACGTGTTAGAGAAGGCGAAGGAGGAGTTGACGGTTTCGCAAGAGCAGATCTAGCCCGTTTTGTCAATGGAGAACTAACTGACGATTTCTTCGGTTCAATTTGTTGTTCTATTCAAAGAATTTTTGAGTAAGAATCTTGCGCAATAATTATGAAATCTTACGAATTTTGTCATTTTCCTGTTCACTTGGCAGATAAACCTCTTCGATTAACACAGGTAATGTATCAGGCACTCCATCGAGTTCGACACATTCGATAGGCAAATGTGGCAAATTCGAATAGTACAAAGAATTTCGAACTAATTCATAGAAATCCCCGTACGTATTACTTCTATTCGAAAAGCAAAATCAACAATCGAAAACTAAAAACTCAATTTCCTACTCGTTGACAAGAAGATTTATTCTCGATGTTTCACGATGGAAAAAACCTTCGGACAAACGTTTCACCTATCGAAAAAAAACAGAACATTATATAGCAAAGTTATTGCGCAAGAATGAATCATCCTACGCGTTTCAAATGGTATTCTTTCGCAAGAACATTCATCGTCGTTTGATGGAACGTAAATGTCTGATTGAATTGTCCCCAGAGCATGATATTTTCAGCTGAACATTGAGCGATATGTGCATGAGCAAGATTATCAATCGTATGAATATCATCAAGATTCTAAATTCCAATGATCAACCAAAACAAGACAAAAAAGAAAACAAATTCTACTTTGAGTTTATCACAAAGATGTTTCAATTTCTGTCGGCATTTTTGATGTTCTAAAACGAACGAACGAATGTGTTTATTTCGAATGCAAATCAGTCGAATTTACGATGTTCGGGTTGACGTTCATTCGCTGGCAAATGCTCGGTCAGTTTCTCGTAGAAATCTTGAAGAGATTCGTACGCCGAAAGAAGAATTTCACAAAGATTATTATGAAGTTGATAGGCACGATCGAGTAAACTTGGATTCAGTTGATCAGTTGTTATCTAAACAAAGGCGAAAATGTTCATTTCGATGTTGAATTCGACTGACTTGTGAAAGATCTTGACCGAAAAGGAAGCTGAATAACGATGTTCGTTGAACATTCGGTCTGAAAAGAGTTTTCTTAATTTGATGAAAATCTTTGTTTGACTTTTACCGATCGAATACATAAGGTGGAATCAAGCAGATCAACGATCCGTGTATCGTTGCGGTCACAGCAGATAAATGGAAATAATCGAAAAATACTGGCAAATGAGTATGAAGTCCTAGACGAGGATTAAAATGAAGTTTATAACATCGACTACAGAGTTGCTGCATCGTCGATAATTTGTCTTGTCTAAGAAAAAGATTTCGTCAGATTTCGAAGGATTCAAATTCAACATACGAATATTCTTTATCGATAAAATATAATTCAATACACAGTTGCATATCCATGCGGTTAAAACAATCGGTAATCTTAATAGAAGAGAAAGGAAAAACAACAATCGAGATCAAGCTTTGTTCGAAAGTTCGATTACATTCTGAGCATCGAGAACGACTGAAAGTTTGAAATTAAATTGATCATCGAGTTCGATCTCTTCGTTTTTATAAATAATGAAAAATGTTTTACTAACACCCCAATCATTAAATATACAAGCGGGATAGATCTGATCATTGGAATCATCTAATCAACAAAAACAAACAAATCAAAAGGCTCGACTTTATTTTCATTTACCAGGAGTCGATATAACTTCAGATGTAAGTTCAAGTTTCGTAGCCGATTGAACTTTTGGAGCAAATTTAACTCCAGCACGAATTTGATAATAACTAAATAGGATTTAATTAGTTTGTTTTCATCGTCTTTTAGTTCGTGTGTTTACCCTTGAACAAATAGATCGATGTTAAAGAATTTCCTTAGTTCAACGGTTAATTCGATTTCGGCCTGTATATCGGCCATAGTTTGTATCTAAATGAAAAGAGCATTTTTGACAAAAAAATGCAGTCGAACAAGTGAATTAATCGAACCTTCTATAGATAATCGATGGATCTATAGTTCATTCTCGATTTTACTGAAAATCAACGGAGAGTTTTTGATATTTCGAGAAAAAACAACGAAAGCAATTCAATGTTTGATAGAAAGAACGAGCAAAAAAGAAGAAAGAAAGAAAATATTCTCAAAATCTAGAGAAAATAATAAACTAGTATACACACACACGCACTGTTCTTCCAAAAGTTATTTTATCGATCGATTTTTAATTGAAAAATAAAAGTGAAATTCGAATAAAAAAACAAATTTTTTTTATTAATTTAACAAAAAACGAGATTTTTCTTTCGGAATATGGCAAATATTATTTTATTGACAGAACAAATAGCGACAACGAATTCGATTGGTGTTACTAATGACGAAGAGATATTCTCCGGATCGATGCTCGATTATTGGAGAAAACAACAGCAGCATAACAGAGGAAAAACGCGCATCGACGGCCGACTGACAAATCGAAAAAATTGAATATAATTAAAAAGCATTTGACAGTTCATCGAGTGAATACGAATAGCACTTGTCAATCTCTTTGTTTTGCTTACTTAACCAAATCAAAAATATCTTCCGTCGAGTTCGTTTTTTTTTCTTGCTTTGTTTTTTTTCTATTTCTCAGTCTTATGAATCATATTTATATCGATCTATGTTTTTTTTCTCTCTCTCTTTCAGCTATTTGATTCATATCGATAAATATAACTAGATAAACACGAGAGCCTGATTATTCATAAGTCGTCAAATCGAACGCTGTTCGTCGTTTTTCTTTTTCCCCGTTGTTGGTCATTGACTCGAATAGAAAACATAATGGTAACTGTGATAGCAAATCAAGATGAATTAATTACACCTGTACATAACGGTGTTCATGCTGGATCGAATGATAATGAACGAACGTTTATTAAAGATTACCAAGAGGTATATTCACAGAAGAATATTGTAGGAAAATTCGTGATTTTTGTGTTTTAGGTGGATTTTCATCGATCGAATTCTTGTAAACCTTTACCCGCAATAATCGATGATAAATCTGAACAATCATCGGTAAGTGATGAGTGAACTTTTGGGAAGATTAGATAGATAGATTATTGATCTAAGGACACGATTCGAATGTGTGTTCTTTGAAGATCACAAGAATTGATCGGAGTATATTTTTTCGTTCTTTAGATTCAAGGAACGTATTTTGTTCAAATCGATGCATGCAATTCACTGAACAATGACGAGAATTCGTTGTTATTAATATTAACCGATGGAATTTCGACTGTGAAAGGCATTACGATTGAAGCAATTCCTAATTTAAAGTAAAACAAATGATAAATCAACGAAAATATTTCGATTGACATGAAATTGACTTTAGTTTGAATGTAAGACCTGGTTGTAAATTGTTATTAACCGGTGTAATTCCAATAAAAAATGGTCTTTTGCAATTATCATGTGAGAATACACGTTTTCAATACGGAAGTAATACATATCCACGACCGAAATCTGCCTATCGAGTAAATCGATTGTCTTTTGAATTAAATAAAATATTCAAATCTTTTTCTTCTTCTTCTCAGGGACGTGGAGGAGTCGGATCTTATCGCGTTTCGAATGAAGGACGACGTAAGTCCTTCTCTATTCACAATCATCATTTTCATAGGTCATGTCGACTTATATTTTGTTAGGTGCGAACGGAAATAGTACCAATCGATATGATAATTCGACTGGTGAAACCAATTTTCTCAAAGGACCACCACCGAAAACAACACTCATGGATTTTATGACGAAATTAAAGTTGACTGATGATGTCAAAACAACTCCTGATAATCATGAAAGTTCGACAACGAAAGATCAACGTCGTCGAACTCATGAAAATTCGACGACAATCGATGAGTCGAATGCCACGTCTCAAACGACAACAGATTCGAATGAACAAATAGCCTTTCAACAAGATGAAATCAATGATCAAGTGGATTCGGAAGATGATCCAACGCATTCGAACTATCGCGAGAGAAGAAATCCTTTACCACCAAGGTTCGTCGACCTACTTTTCTTTTTTTTCCTTCGTTAATATTAAAAAAAAACTAATCAAAGGAGTCATTCAACTAGAAACATAACCAGGAAATCGGATTAGTTCATTGAGTTTGTGCATACTTTTAGACTTCAACGTGCACAAGAAGAACGAACACGTCGAAATACTGTTCGTTATTACGATGAACTCGGTTATGTGCCAACAAATGAATCAAGTGAACCATATCACAATGGTACAACAACAAATCAATCATCGTCTTCCTCATCGTCCTATTCACGACACGGAGATCAAACATCTTATGCATCCACTATGAATCCATATGCAAATCTCTTGACAACAGTCAACGGTTCTTTTCAGCCTCATCTCACCTATTTTCCCACAAATCCCAGCCCATTTGTTTACAATCTCGCTGGTATTCCGAGTCCACAATTCCCTAATCCAGCAGATCCACTCGCATTTTGCTATGGTGCTCCGTATGCAACTCCGTATCTTCCGACGTCGGTGAGCAATATGTATAATAGTGAATCAAAAGGAGAATTATCATCGAATGTACAAAGCAGTTCATCGGTTGATGATAATGCAAATGAATCTCAACAAGATGAACATCAATCTCAAATGTCATCGTCATCATCAGTCAATGAGACGAATGCAAATTCTGAACAAAGTGAAACAAATAAACAACGAGATTCGAATTCATCAGTAGGAAATCGACTGAATTTAACGTTTTTTTTTATTATTAAATTTCGTTTTGAATAGAATCCACGACCACGTTGGAAAATCGGAGATTTGTGTTTAGCAAAATGTAGTGAAGACCGAGAGGTAGATTCGCATGTGCAAATCAATCGAAAATAATCATCGATGTTTGTTTGTTTGTTTGTTTCAGTTTTATCCAGCAACTATCGTTCAAATACACCCACCAACTTGCACTGTTCTCTTTCGTGATTATAACAATTATGATCAAGTGCATTTCAGTGATTTAAAAGTTCTATCTGATGTAAATCAAAATCTTGTTTCTCTTGAATTTCATAAAACGAAAATTCTTTTTCTAGTATCCATACGTCACTCCTCCGCTCGTTGATTCATCAGCAAGTGCATATTATCCCCAACGTTTACCTTACTATCCTTCGCCGATCGATGGATATATCATCATGCCTGAAGCTCCTCCATTTCCATTCAATTCAGCTGGTACATTATGCATGTATGTTCCACCGATGACATCTGTTCCTCGTTCGAATCGTTATTCAAATCGACAAGAAAACGGTCTTGCCAATCATCAAGTCAATGAAACGACGAACGATACAAGTATTAGTAATTCATCAACAGTATCCAATGATGCTCCATCAACAACACTAGTCATGCACGATGATCAACAGGAAGAAAATAGTCAAACTAATGAAGATCAATCAACGCACAACAAATCATCGGATTGAAAATCTTGTGTACAACTATGTTCTAATTAGTAAATCTGTTTTTTGTTCATCATGTACACATCGATGTTTTACAGTGAAGATCTTCTAACTTTTAATTTTCTTCTTCGTCTCAAACAAAACAAAAAACAACTCTGTCACAACATGGTTTTCTTTCTGTTTAATCATTGTTTTTTTTTCTCTGGCTTCTGTGTTTATCATTCTCTGGCGCATTCACATTGTTTGTGTTTATTTATCTACTCTTTGTAAATGCTTCCCTCACTCGTCCTTCCGTTTTTACGTTTTTTGTCTTTTCAATTTGACGTGTATAAATAGGGAGCTTAACAATCATTCATTTACCCTTCGTTTCTCAACAAAAGACAACTATGCTAATCTTTATCATTGTGAATATTCTTTCTTCTATTTGTTTGTATGTATTATTCGAAAAAAGAAACACACACATTCACATTCACACATAATGCTTGGTTTTCGGTTCTTTTTTTTATTATTTGTGATGTGCGATGATTGTTATGATTTTTTTTCCTTCTTTTCTTTTCTGGTGACGATACGATGATGCTCTGTCTTATATTTGTGTATTCTTCTTCTTCTCACGTAACTGCTGTTGCTACTGCTATTCTTGTCTCTTGAACGTATACATGCTTTTTTTTTTGTTTCGTTTCAATGTGTCGCTTTTTTTTAACGTTCTTATTATTATCATTGGAAAGAGAAAAAAAACTGAAATTGGTTTTTAAACAAGAACATATTGAATATTAAACAAAAAAATAATAATAATAAGTTTCGTCACAACAGATACGTCAAAAAAAAACAAAACGAAATTCTCTTGTTTATTTGAATTGATTTTTTTTTCTCATTATTTTATAGACAATGACAGATGTTAATACCAATGACTATCAGTCTGTATCATCACGAGTCGGTGATGAAACTAATAATTCATTTCTACTAAATCAAAGTCATATACCAATGGATATTGATGATAATTGCGATGATGTTCTAACAGCAAATACGACCGAAATCAATGGACATAGTTCGCCAACAATTGAGAACGGAAATTCTAATCAAGAAACTAACGAGGATATATATCGTCAAGGGTAATTTTTCGATCTTAATCATCGATTTCGAACTGATCAAAAATAGATTTTATTTAGTTTGTCTAAAAATCCGGTTTTAAACAAATCATTTGATGTTTTACCACAAGCTAAAGACGATGATATACCTTCAGCTGATCCTATTGCAGATACGAGTGTAAGTCAACGAAAAGAAAAAAATAAATCGAATTCCCCAGGAGAAATTTTGTTTTTATTTGCAGATTACAAATACGAATATTCTCGATACGACAGTTGAATTACCAAATAATAATAATAATGATGAATTTCACGAGAAATCCTTTGGTGAGATTCTTTTTTAGTTTTCCTTTTGTTTAATATAAAACAAAATATTTATTCTAGGAGATCTAGAAACATCGCACACTCTTAACGAACAAGCACATTTGCCCAATCAATTTTCTCGTAAACCAATTTTTGTTAATTAAATATTATGGAAAATGATCGTGTTTTTTCTTCTTCTTCTTTACAGTTGAATATCCTTATGTCATTCCTCAGCCAGCTGAAAATCTTGAACCAACATCACCATCATCATCCATAAATTCCATGGACAAAGTAACAGCATTGGCAAAAAATATGAAATTAAATGTTAATAAGTCATTTGAAGATCAAGGTAAACTATCGAATAAAACAATAAATTTCTCATTGAACATTGACCTTTCTCTCATTCTTCTTGAAGAACCTTCAACTCCTGCGTCGAACAATGAACAAAAATTTGACACGAACACATTTGTTCTCAAGAAAAAAGAACGACGAAAAATGCCAACACCAGCCAATGAAAATAGTTTTAATACTGTAGGATCACAATTTCTTGTTTTGAATAAGAAAATCATTTGTGTTTATTAGACAAGCAATGATACTCCGCCGGATATTTCGAGCAAACAATCTCCTTTCACTACGCCGTTAACATCTTTAGACACTGCTGCAGCTTCTCGATCAACAACTTCACAACCACAACCACAACCGTCCGTAGATCCGACACGAATCATGTAAGGCAGCTAGTCTCGCGTTCTCTTTTTTCTTCTTCTTACCAATCGATGAATACTTGCGGAGAACGAGCAAAAAAAACGTCAACTTTCTTTTTTCCTGTTCTTGGTGTCCATGCATTGGCACATCACGCTCGTAGGCCTCTATAGTTGTGTTTTTTTCTTCTCACTTGCTCTCCATTTACAAACCAATAAGTCGACATTATTGAAATATGACTGATGAAAAAGAAAAAATTTCAACTGTTCCAACCAACAATTTAAATACTCGATCGTTGACGGATTTTATGAACGAAGAAAAAACGATCTTTCAACCGCCGAACGAATCCGAAATGATTAAGAGTTTAATCATGACAAACAACGAAAATCCAATGGAGAAATCATCGTTATTTCGTTCGCTAATTGAACATACTGAACCGACAGCTAATGCTCGACAACTAACCGAACATTTTTCTCTACCTGAACGAGATCAGAAACTTTCGAAAAATCAGCAAATTGACGAACATCTTTTACGTCCATTTAGTGAATGTGTCGAACAATATTATCGCATACTCTATCGAGTCTGCGAATGTACAGAAGAATTAAAACAAGAACTACGACAAGTGAAAAACGAACGCGATCAAATGAGCGAAGATTTAATCAATGCTGAAAATGCGTATGCTGATGTGAAAAAACGAAATGAAAAATTAAAATTAATCATCAATGAACATAAAACAAATACCGAAACATTGAAACGTTTCTCCGAAGAGTCTGTCCGATATACTGAAGAACAAAAACAAAAATATGCCGTACTCAAACAACACGCACAAGAAAAATTAAATGAGTAAACAGAAAATGATATGCGAAGACATAGAAAATTCTCTTTCATTTAAGAGCGAATACTGAAATCGAACGATTGCGACGTGTTCATGGATCAGAAATGGAAGGAGTTCAAACACAGTTACGTTATGCTCAACTACGTGTTCAATCGCTCGAACAAGAGCTTAAATCAGCTAAACAAGAGCTAGAACAAAAGGTAAATCAATCGGCTTTAGTTTTTATTCGAAAATTGATTTCAATTTTTTTGTTTAGAAAAAAGAAAATATTGAATTGACAAATATTTGTGATGAATTACTAGCAACTAATAAAAGATAATCAATCGCTAGTTAAATGAGCATTTTCGATGTCGAAAATCTTCGTCTTATTTTTTTATATAATCTCTTCATATTCTTCTTACATTGTACTACTAGTCTTTTGTCTCATACTTCTGTTACACTTTTTTTTCTTCTTCTTCTTAACGTTTGTTTTTTCTCTATCATTCGGTGTATTTAATATCTTCTATTAAAAAGAGAAAAAAAACAAATCCCAGAACATTATCTTTCGACTTTCTAGATCACGCATACATTTTGATTGCTAAATATGTTACACAGAAAGAAAAACTCGATAGTTTATTTTATATTAAACGAAATAATTTCTTCGATCTAGATTTAAATAAAAATTGAAAATGAATCCTCAAGAACAAATAGTAAGTTTTGTTTTGAACCAAACAAAATCGAACGAGAATTGATCTAGTTTCGTGAATTTCTTGAAACGTACAATCGTATCGTCGAAGAATGTTTCAAACGATGTGTGTACACATTTAACTATCGATATTTACTCGATGATGAAGTGAATTCGAGTTGAATTTAATTCATAAATAAAATGATTTTCTTTAGATTGAATGCACATCTCGTTGTACATCGAGGTACGCCAGTTTTAATCAACGAATGAATATGAATTTTGCTGAAATTCAAGTAAAGAAAATGATTGAAACACACGAGGCAGCTGAAGCAGCCGAAGCAGCTCAACAGTTGTTACCACCACCAACAACAACATCCTGATTAATATAACATCTTTTTTTCTTCCGTATTGTTTTTTTCTTTTGTTAAAAAATATATTTGCGGTAGTGCTTCTCGAATGACATGTTTTTTTATGTTGAATTTCCTTGAAAAGATACAGTTACTTCATTCAATGAATATTTGTCAAGCAAAAAAGAAGAAAAAAAAACATGTTTATTTCGAAATAAATTCGAATACAATAGTCGAAAGCCGAGTTTATACACGCATACACACATCTATTCTTTCGTTCAATGTTAAATTCTTCATCGATCTGTTTTATTTACATAAAACTTTTCTTTTGTTTTCATTGTTTAGCAAGAATAGCATCGACGAATGTCCATGAATTTCTCTGTCCTTCAAGTATTGTCAATGAAAGATAATTGATTTTTTGTGCTATATCGATTAATTCATTTGGTCTTGGTTGTGCACCAATTAATTGTCGAGTTAAAGTTTCTAATGATGGCGCATGTCCAATGAACAAAATCGTCATATCATTATTATCATGTTTCGCAAGAATTTGTCTCATTACTCCGTACGATCGTTGATAATAATCATATTCAGTTTCATCTGTTGATAGAGATTTTTGTATGCTATTATATGATGTTTCAATATTTAAACGATTTAGAATAAGTTCATTTATTGACATGAAATGTGGGATGACATTTTTATGCCATAGGCCACATTCGAATAGGCCTAATTCAATACGAATTGGTACTAATGTGCGTAGTTTCATTCCATCGAGAATAGCATCAGCTGTTTGAATGCAACGTAATGATGGCGAACAATAGCAATGATCGATGCGAAGACCAGCACGATCGAGAGCTTCGCCTGTTCGATACGAACGAATTTGACCGAGTTCTGTCAACGGTGGATCGTAGAAATAATCGTGAAAGTTTTGTCGATAAGGCAAATTCAAAGGAAGATTCGTATGAAACCGTCGGTATTTGCCTGTACGATCGAATGCTTGTGAAAACCAGCTTTCGCCGAAAAGAGCATCGACCCGTTCGCCATGACGGATAATAATTAATTTTGTTTTCGCTCGACGTTTCTGTCGAATGGTTTGATACGACGATGAGGAGTCAGTTTTCTTTTGACTAATTATTGATTTCGTATCAAAATTATATTCACGTGGTGCGAATGTATCGAGATTAAGCGAAGATAATTGTCGATCTTGATCGCTAATACCACAAGATAGACAAGAGGCGTTTTTCAATACATCAAATGAACGTTTACGACGACCATTGAGAGCTTTTGTTAGAGATTGACTGCGTTGTAAAGATGATCGAGGATAGTGATTTGCATGCGAAGGTGGTTCATCGGCTTGACCAAGAAAACGATTGAGTAGTTTTTGAAATGTTGACATCGAATTATTCAAATGAATTGATAAGAGTTTAAACGTGAGTGTAAATCAAATCGACTGGCTATCATTGTATATCGGAATAATGAAAATATCATTGAACAAAACGAAAGCGTGATAGGTGGAGAAAGAAAAAAAAACAGGTAATAAACGATACTCCTTTGTTTTCTTGTTCTCTTCTTCCTCGTCGTCGTCTTCTTGTTCTCTTCTAGTAATTGTATTGAGACAGAGAGATACACATATACGTATATATATATATGTTTGACGTTGTTCAGAGCACGAATAGAAGGACAAATACAAACAGGTTGATCTGATTTTGGACAGACGATAAATACATACACATGATCTATCATTTTCTTCTTTCTTTCTTTGTTTCTTTCATATTTTACTTTATTTCACGTTAGTAAAAAAGAAATATATCATTAGAATTGAACTGACATTGTCGTTTCAATTGGAGTTCTAATGAGGCGAATATGCATACGACATTTATATGACTAACATTTGATAAGATAAGATTGAAAAAAAAATAATCGATTTTTATACGTCGATATATCGATGCATGTATCTATATACAAGCAATTTTGTGAATGAAAAGAAATTCAATTGAAGTGAATAATGACATTTGAAATCACTATGAACAGTAAATGTTATTAAGCTTAATGAATTATTCGATTGAAAAGCTAGAGATATGTTATCTCGAGATTAAATGTGAGAGTTTTATACAAACAATGAACAAAACCATGTTCTTATTTCCTTTAACAAAAAAGAAATGAATTGAATGAAGGTGTGTCTTCCGGAAAAGGGTGTTCTTTCTTGAATGAGAATATAACGTATTCTTTGTGAAGAGTAGTTTCATGACATTGACCGCTTCAGAACTTATGTAAGAAAGAATTTTTTTTTAGTTCTGTCCTTTAAAGAAGAAGGGAAAAAAACGATACTCAACCGTGCAAATAATCTTAACCATGGATGATGGAGTTGAAGTTATTATATAGTCAAATGTAGTAGCCGGACGTGATTAAAAGAAAGGAGTTACATAATTACGAAATGTTC
>ERZ781399.700-NODE-700-length-35321-cov-4.486843_pt1 | contig 35321 bp, 38 predicted proteins | sample MGYA00511014_ERZ781399 | MGnify/ENA primary metagenome ERZ781399 (study PRJEB29847, sample SAMN06458254) | wastewater metagenome | isolation source: Wastewater bioreactor | place: South Africa: Cape Town | study: EMG produced TPA metagenomics assembly of the...
GACGAAAACGTGCGAGTCGGTAGCAATACTGACTTGCCAGAGCAACATTTTTCAAAAAAAAAACAATAATACAGCGACATCTATTCGTCGTTTACTTCATGGCTATCACGTGGCCGATACATGTATAGTGAAACTATGTTATTATGACGTCATTTGTTCTAGGTGAGAAATCGAACTAGTTTTTATTCGTATAATAAGAAATGACAAAATGTACGCATAGTCCGGTGTATTATTCAAATGAATAGTTTTGCCTATTTGGTTTTTGTTTAAAATGGTCGACTATTGTAGTTGGAATTATTTCGTCGTAATTTATATCTCGTGTAAGAATGAAAGCGGACGAATACCTCGATACATTCATTCTTTGTTCAAGTCTCGTATATAAACCAAAGCAAAATACACGTAAAATCATACATATCAGTAATCTTTATCGACTTTATATACAATTTTACTTCAATTCCTCGAAATGGCTTCAATCATTAAATACATTTTAGTCGCTTTGGCTATTTTCTGTACATTTGGTTTCTTTCAACCAGCAACAGCTCAATTTATACGTCGACCAGTGGTTGTTGCACCACGACCAGTCTTTGTTCCACGTCGACCAGTTGTTGTTGCACCTCGACCAGTCTTCGTTCCACGTCGACCAGTTGTTGTTGCACCTCGTCCAGTCGTTGTAGCTCCTCGTCCGGTCGGTGGCTTTGGCCGTCGATTTTAATGTCGATAAACAACAAACAAATTTCAATATTATAATCAATTTTCTTTTGTTAATCTATTGATATGTCTTATTGTATTTCTTTAATTTCTATATCTTAATTATTGAATAAATTATCATTATTACAACAACCAAAAAAAAACCTTTCTAATCTATCATTTCATTCGCATTATTCGTATACATATCAAGTTCTATAGCTTTATTTTTCACGTCTCTAATTGCAGACTGGCTGAATGTTAATCTTTAGCGTTGTTCGGACAATGGCCGAACTGATTAGAATATGTACACATCTATCTAAACGATAGATGAGAAAAGAAGAAAAAGAAAAAGACGAGCTCAATATGTTTGATAACAAGCTTCTAAATAAGCAATGATTGTTTAGCGTTGATGATTACTACTACACACGATCGAAAATAAATAGACAAAGACAAATGAATTGTAGCTGTCGGTTGTTATTTTTTCGTTCATTTGTTCGTTCGTTCGTTTGATAATTGAATATGATTAGTTCAATTGAGCATTTTCCTTTTTTGAAAGAGAGAGAGAACGAGAAAAAGAAAGAGAAATTTCTATATCTCACACCTATTCGAGAAACAAGAAAATCATTTTCGTTATCTTTCATTTTTAGGTCATGTATTCTCTCCGACGAGCATTGCTCTCGCTGTCTTATTGTCTAATCCAAATCTCTCTCATCACAAGTTATTCATTTCCTTCGCCAATTGATAATTTACTTTATATTAAAAATTCATCAACATTATTCCTCATTTCATCCTCACATTTATATCAATTGAAATGGTCAACAAACAATCAAAGTTTGCTATTATTACATCGTCGTGTACAATTACATTCAACAATTGACAATGCTCAAGACGGTGTGAGTGTGTTCGTTTACGATCAACTCAAACAATTATTAATTATTTGTGCTCGATCGAATCTTGGCCGATGTATTCTCTACGATGCCAATGATATCACACGAGTGTACTTGCTTGATTCAAATTTGGAAACGAATTATCTCGGTTGTTTAACGGGCTGTTATACATTTATGTCTCGAACGACTAATATTCTTCGTTCAGCATTGAATACAAATCGTCTCGAACGAAATGGAAATATAATCAATTCACATATTGAATTAGGCAACGATCGTTTGAGTTATAATATCAAATATCAATTAGAATCAAGTGATAAATCACTCATAACTTCATTGACATTTCTACCTGAACGAATTATTGAAAAACCGAACTATGAATTTATCTACGGGTTTGATCATGAACAATATACATATTTCGTTCTTAAATCATCGCGTCTAGCACGTTTATGTCAATCGGCTATTGCCATGCGTGTAACGTACGATGAAATACCGTTGATAAATTGTCAAAACGACAATTCATCGATCATTTCCGGAGCCTATTTTCCATTGGATAAACAAGAGAATTTATTTGTTACGTTTTCGAGTCATATTTGCGTGTATTCAATGGAAGAGATTCGTTCTGCATTCGATTCATCAAAAGTTCAATGTCAAAATGGTTTCGGTTCTCGTTTGGATCATATTATTGATAGTACAGAGAATCGAGCTCGATGCGAGAAAATTCTCGAACAAAATTCAACCATAGATCAAGATCAATGTTCATGGCAGTCCTATCGAACGAATACGTACATGGACGGGTTAATTGGCGCACAAGGCGAACTAATCTATCAAACAGATGCTGAACACGTGAGAATCGAGTTTGTTTTTGTTGATGGTAATCTATTAATTCTAAGTACAAATGCGAGAAAAATATTCAAAGTAAGATGATTAATTTTCGGTTGTTGTTTTGACACATTGTTCAATTATTCAGTTGATTCGTGTTAATCAAACAAAGTTTTATCTTCTACACGAAGCTATCTATCAAAATGAACCGTTCAATCAACAATATGCAATTGATTACGAACATCAATCGCTTATCTTTGCTGTTCATTCGGAAGTAATTCACTTGAAAAACAGTCACAACAACGATTTCTTTTTTTTTCCATTGATTAGCTTCATTTGTATGCGTATAATTCATGTTCACTCTATGATACCTGTCAAACCTGTATGGCAAGTCGAAGATACGATCAAAAAGCTTGTTCTTGGTCCGATGGTAAATGTTCATTGGCAGTTGTTGATTCAATTCGAGGTTGTCCGCCAACGATCGAACGGATTCAACCGATGAATATCAGCGTGAATACTGAACATGTTCGGTTGACGATTCAAGGTGCTTTTCATGACGTTAACAAACGTCTTGTGAAAATTTCTGTTCATTTTCCACAAAATCAATCGACATGTACTATTGAAGAACTTGATTCGACTAGTTTAACATGTAATTTAACAGTTCCTCGGCAAGCTATCGACGGAAATATATCCGTGGAAATTCAATCGGACAGAAAATTGTCCATTGGTGATACGGATATATTCGGAGCGATTCAATTTCAAGAGAAATTTCAAGTTTATGTAAGGAAATGTCGATGAGTTGAAAAGCGAAATGAATATTGCGAAGAATTTTAGACGCCACGGCCAATTCTTCGGCCTGATTATGGGCCCGTTGCTGGCGGCACGAAAATTCGTATTGAAAATCTTGCGTTCGATCTACCAAACAACGATTTTCGTTCGTCAATGAAGATTTTTCTCGGCAAAAAACCGTGTCATATAACTGAGTAGGAAATCGAAACTAAAATTGAAGAAAACTAAGAAATTCACTTGAATAGAATCGATTCGAAAGCTATCGAATGCATCAATCAAGCTTGTTCAATTCTAAATGAACAATTAGAAGTATCGATTGTGGTCAATGATCGACCGTGGTCGATTGAGAGAACGTTCTTTCATTGTCGAAATAATCCGATTATTTACGATTGGTCTCCGAAAAAGTCGATCATGAGGTATTACGATTGATCATCATCTTTCCGAGCACTTCTCAACTTATTTTGTTTTTAGTGGTGGTTTTGAATTAATTGTCAATGGGAATTATTTGAATAACATTCAAAATCCACTTATGAAATTCGTTTCGAATAATTCTGATTACGAATTTTCATCTGTAAGTTTCACACGCGTCGATTTTTCAATCGGATTGTTGATTTTTATTTATCTAAAAGATCTGTACGGAAATCACTCTCACTCAAATGACCTGTCATTCGCCTGTACTCAGCAAAACTCTCGAATTTCATTTGCCAATGAATTTTCATATTCATTTTCTCATGGATAATCTTCAAATCATACCCGATGACAATATTTTAACAATTGTCAACGATCCAATTTATCATCCATTCATTGATTTCGTTCAAGAAATCAATTCAACAAATATCATTCATTTTGAAGTAAAACAACGCTTTTAAATAACACAGTTATGATAGTTCGGTTTTTGTTTTCAAGGGAAAAAATCTTTCATCATCGCATACAATCGATTTAATCAATGTTCGAATTGATAATGAGAATAATGCTTGTCTACCGTTTAATTTAACGGAAACAAGTCTCGATTGTTTATTATCGAAATCTGCGTTGAATAATCTCAAAATTTCAGAAGAAATCGATGTTGAAGTAATGAACGAAATCATAAGAGACTCGTTTTTACGTTTTTTCTTTTTACGAAGATTCAAATTGGAAGAAATTTAACGTTTCTTATTGGAAAGATTTTTCATCGAAATTCAACGAATGTTTCCGTGAGATACATAACAAAACAAATAGCATCGTGGACCGTTTTAATTCTTCTTATTTTGACATCGATCACAATTTTGACGTTGATATTTTTCATTGCACTTTTTCTTCGTCGTCGATATTTATGTTCATCAGAAAAATCTTCGAAGCCCAATCAACCTCCATCGTTCTATCACGATGTCTGGTGTGAATTAGGCAAAAAATGGCAGATCAATATTCATCAGCTAAAAATCGGCGACAAGATCGGTCAAGGTTGTTTCGGTGATGTCTATCGTGGCGAATACAAAAGTCCAACGAATGAACTCATCGACGTCGCAATTAAAGTTCTTCGAGATCAAAATATTGGTTCGATGCATGAATTTCTATTCGAAGCGAATCGAATGAAGGATTTCTCGCATCCGAACATTCTTTCGTTGATCGGCGTCGGATGGGATCCGATTCGAAAAGCCCTGGTACTTTTACCATATATGTCCAATGGTGATTTGAGAAGTTATATATTAAATGAAAAGAATCGACCGACTGTTCGACAGTTGATTACTTGGGGCATTGAGATAGCCGATGGAATGGAATATTTATCGTCATTGAAATTTGTTCATCGAGATTTAGCAACACGAAATTGTATGTTAGATGAGAATCTCGTTTGTCGTATATCGGATTTTGGTTTAAGTCGAGATGTGATCGATAAAGATTATTATCTCGTACCGAGAACAACTGTAACCAAAGAAAAAAACGGACAAATTATACAAATTCCACCGAGACGTTTGCCTATTCGATGGCTTAGTCCAGAATCGATTGAATCATCGAAATATACCATTCAATCCGATGTGGTTCGTAGAAAAAAACCGAACTCTTCCTTTTTTTTTCTTTATTATTTTCATTGTCTTCGATTTTCTAGTGGTCATATGGTGTTCTACTTTGGGAATTATTGAGTCGAGGTAAAACTCCGTATCCTGGCATTGATAATGCTGATGTTTACAGTTACATTAAAAACGGTTATCGTCTTCCTCAGCCCACTTACTGTCCGCCATTGCTCTATAAATCTGCAATGATACTTTGTTGGCATGCCGAGCCAATGCAACGGCCAACATTCGCTCAATTAGCTCGAGATATTCGGCATATACTTCATAAACTTGAATTAGCTCAAGAACAACATCGTTTATCATCATTGATCAATGACGATGATGATGATGATGATGATGATGATGGTACATTGGTCGTCGAACGAAAACTTAAACGTCTATCAACAACATCGATGTCATCAGCGAGCAGTCTCGGCGGACAGTATATCACAACACCACATCGACAATCGGAAAATGTACAATACGGTGGTGACGATGAAGATGCTTATGCAGTTGCTGTTAATTCAAGTGCAGAAGTTTTCAGTACAACTCGATTACTGCCGAAATATACGGAGACTAGCATTAGTGAAGAAGCATAATGTATTTGTGATACTAATTATTGTTTATATTTGTTGCAATAAAGATATACGTATATACATATATAAAAGAAATATCTATCGAACAATTGTTCGTTGGGATTCGAGAAGTTTGTCTCGTTCTTCAATCATTGTTACGGCCTAAAGTATCGTTTGTTTTTTTAGTGAGAATTTTGTTTCAAGAATAAAATAAAAAAACGTACCCAACTAAAAAATGCAGCTAAACCAATGGATATCTCACTAACACGGATGAGATCATAATTTCTGAGAATTTCTTTTGCTTCACGTGCCTTATCAACAGGTATATAAAGTGGATTTAATTCATAGCATCGTCGACGTACACTCTCCTTTCCTAATCGTCCTAAATAACTTTGTATTTGTGTCCATTCCTTGTTAAATACAAAAAAAACGAATCTTTTTTCTTGTTAAAGTTGAAAATTACTTGTATTTCTCTATCGGAATGTCCGAGAAGAAGAAATGTAGCACGCATGACTGTCGATACTTCTTCAGGTGGTTTCGTGTAACTATGCAATTCAGCGATAATTGATTGATTTAAATGTAGAACTCGAATTCTGAATAGACAGTTTTAGGGAATATTCCAATTGGAAACAACTGTTTTACTTCATATGTTCGATTTTCATGAGACGATTGAGTAATTCAAGTGCACGTTCACATTCATATTTCAATTGTTGAATATAATTGTGTTCTTTGACTTGTTGAATAGCTTGTTCAAGTGCTGGGATAGTTCGTTCTTCAATCGCTGCCAATAAATCTATTCGAAGAAAATCATCGAATTCGAGAGTTTAGAGGATATGTGATTGTTTAATTAATTAATTACCTCGACGAATTTTTTCAAAGTCAACAACAAATGCAGATTCTTGTGGAAATGGAAAAAGTTCTTGTGCAGTTGGTGATGAAGGTTGCTTGGGAGGAGTTTCGATTTTCTCTGTGGGCGATATGATTGGTTCGGGTGGAGTTGGTAATCGCGGTAACAGTGTTAGTCTAGGTGATGTATTGATAGGTACAGCTATTTCATCAGCATTTTCTCCAGTTGCTACCGGTGAAACATGTCGACTAATTGATTGAATTTCTTGTATTTCATAAGATCGATAGGGACTAATTTTAGATGGATATGGTTCGATTTTATCTTTGATTACATCTTCGACTATATTCAACAATGAGATTAAGATTGTGTTTAGGATATTGATTAGACTTTAAACTTACGTAAAAAGTATATCAATATCATAAGAGTAAGAAACGAGAGAAGAATAAGAACAACAGCTAATATTTGTGTTGAAATACCTAGAAGATTCTCATGATTGAAAAAAGTCAATTTTGTTGTTCGTTTCAATTAACCTTTTGTTTGTGTCGTTGAACATATAACAACAGCAATTAACAGTGCTAGTTCAATTAAAATACTTAGAGTAATAGCGACTAGATGAAATTTACGAAGAAGTTTTTCTAGAAAAACCAAATCTTTATTTTATTTGACCTGAAAGTTTATCTTAGAAAAAAATAACCTTTTCGAGTAACATAAAGAAAAGCAATCACGGATGTAATTACGAGTAAAAACGCTATTGTAGATAAAAGTATCGTCACCATTGATAGACGTCGATTTGAACTAAGAACTTTCGTTCCACTTCTCATTAAATCTTCCATCATTATTGCATGGTTATAACAACACACATATAACTGAAGAAGAAGAAGAAGAAGAAAAAAAAGAACAATTGTAAATGTGCGATGAGTGTATACCTTTCGTCGAGATCGAAGGATGAAATGTGAAGAGAGAGAGAGAGAGAGAGAGAGAGCAAACGAAGAACATTGGCAGACTATTTGCAATTAGAATGTGAGAGAGACCTATTGAAAATGTATATCAATAGAGAGATGATGGGCACACATGCACAACAAAGAAAAGAATGTACATATGTGATGAAATATTGCTGGTTGTCTTAGTTACTTAACATGTGTATATGTTTGTACAGACATATCTCGAACAACACTTTCACATTCAATAACACTGATTCTTCCATTTAGTTTAACATTAAATGTTCGTACATACATATGTGAACTTCACATCGATTTGAAAAGAAAAAAGTTTCGATGATGTAACTTTCTGATTTTAAAATTGAAACCTACGAAATATTTAGTAATTAATTTTCTCGTGATATTATGATAATATATTCACACATGTACAAGCATTTTTCAAGAATTTACAATTGAAAATTTCTTGCTCGTCTTTGATATCTAAGGAACTCTTTTTAAAAACAAAAAGAAAGAAAAAAACGTATCTTTTTTACCTCTCTCTTTCTCTCTCAATATACAATTCGTTCTCTTTCATCCATTAATAATCATCCGTGAATCATAATAAAAGAATAGTTAAAACTAAAAGATATAGACTAGTTAAGTCGATAAAGATATATATTGTTTTCTTCTATCGTCTTCTCTCTCGTTTATTTATCCCACTTCAGACATTCATAAACATTATTTCTATGGAACTAAAAATAGATACGTAGCTCGTTAAGTATACTTATTCGTTCAATGATTGCACCGCGTCAGTTCATTTCTTATTTTGGATTCAATGCAACGTATTTGCTTTTGGAAAACAGTTTCATTATTTAATCATATTCTACAGCCCAGTCAAGCATTAGCATTATTTTATCAATCGTTAATATTTGCATCGAAAAATGTAACTTTAATTAAATTGATAAGTTTTCACATCGATATTCCCAATGGTTTACAATTGTTTATGATTGATATCAAAGGCAATGTGACCGTAGACGAACAATTATTTGTCCAACAATTTGCAAATATTAAACGTAAAAAATAAATAAAAACTTTCTTTTTTAATAGTGTTCTTGAGAAAATCAATTATTAAAATTTCTTTCTTTTAGATATTCTCAAAGGAGACGGACAAATAACAACAACAACAACAACTACCACAAGTGTAAGATTAAATAACAGGACGTTTCGACAAAAGATTTTGATTGATATTTAGATATTAAAATGGTTAAGTCGTCTTATTCTTCGTTTAATAACGGATTGTTCGATATCATCGAAATTGAATCGTTCAATTGAGTTCGAAAGTATCAATGAATTTTTCAAGCAATTTCATAGTTCGTTTATTTTTTTCTCATTTGAAAAAAAACATCGAACTCTCTTTCAGCAATATCTACAGATAATCTTTTACTCGTATCCAATGATGAAAACGATGATGATGATGATGATGATGATCTCGATGAAGATGATCTCATTCGACGAGCTATTTATCGTACTTTACATGTAGGAGACTCTTTCGTTGTTTGTCTCAATAGGATTCTTAATTTTGTGGATTTGTGTGTGTGTGTGTTTTTCTCATCTCATTCATATAGAAATGCATTGATTATATTCAAATGAATACATTCAATTATGTTGATTATTGTGAAATTCAAAATTTCGAAAATAACGCCATAGGTTTATACAATCAACATATCATACAAATTCTTTGTTGTGATACATTAGAATTGGAAATTGAACTTATTCATCAGACAGTATGTTTGTTTTTGACGAACGAGAAACTATTCAAATATTCATTTGCATTTTAGCGTCAATCATCATTTGATTTGTCATCGGAAAAGTTCACTAACGATCAAACACTAATTACGTATTATTCCATTTGGGTAGAAAAAAAACTCCTTCCTTTCTTTCTCGAAATTTGTTTTCTTGAATCTTATTAAGGCAACATTATGGAAAAATGTTATGATCGAATATTTACAATTTCAATGTCGAAAATGTTTAAGAAAAGTATCTTCAAAACAAATTTCAATCATTCATGAACCGCATTCCAACGACGACGACGACGACGATTATGAAATCATCTCATCAATTGCAATAGATCGATTTCCATTCGAGTCTCTCTCGGTTTGTCCTATTTGTTGTATGTATTCATTCGCTAATTTCCGTGCTTCGTTATGCATGTATATGTTTGTGCAAGGAATCGTTATGAATAGAATCAGAAAAGAAGAAGAAGAAAAAAGAGAGAAAAAACCGAGCGAATGTAATAAATGCTTAGTAGACTTTTTCTTTTTCTTCTTCTTCTTTTTTTTTTTATTATTCGGAATTGTTATTACCGACTAACAAAGACGAAGCAACAGAGAGAAAAAGAAAGAAAACAGATTCTACCCACGCATTGTAGTGTAGTGATCCGACACTGGAGAGAAGGAAAAAACTCGGAAAAAGAAGAAAAAGATCGAGCATAAGGAATACGAGAGATGTTAATGTAGAGAGAGGGAGAGAGAAATCATTCGTCGACATAGAAAAAAAAACCTAAACGAGCATTCTCTCGTTTTCTTCCATTAGATGAGTTTCGACACGATCTCGAATCGAACCTAACGACTAAATTGATTTCTTCGTGTCTATTCAATCATGCAATTACAAGAACGGATTTTTCAGGTATTAAATTAATGCTACAATTCTTGTTAAAATATTTGTTAATCAATGAATAAATAAAATAACAGAGAAAATAAATTTGTTTTTCTTTTCTTTAGTTAATGAAAGACAGTTCAGATGTATTATCACTGACTTACGATGAATTTTGTCATATAAGAAATGTTCTCACACGAGCTGAACTCGAAACCTTATTATTCGATGAAAAACTCTATAATGAAGTCGCTCAAAGCAAAGTAATCAATTGCAATTGTTGTTATTTGTGTTTTTTTTTCTACATATTTCCTTCTCAAAGTTATGTTTTACTTGTCGGAAAGTTCATTTCAATATTTTAACATTGACATTCGGCATTCAATGTAATGCATGTAAACAAAAGATCTGTCGAAATTGTGCGACACAAGTAAATCGAAAGATAAATATATCTATTGATTCACATCGCACGTTTATTGGATTCTATTTTTAGATCGCTGTGCCAAAAGAACGTTTGAACGATCTTCCAATCCAATCATTTACATCGTTAGCACTTACAAAACCATTGCTTAATTCAGACAAATGTCAATCATTAGATGCACAGTAAATCTCGTTGTTTTGTTTGAAATAATTTCGTAAGGAGACAAAAGGTTAAGTCGCATTTGACGATAGAACTGCTTATCAAGAACTTTCACACATCTAAATAACCGGAAACGCGATCTTCTCACGGATGAAATTCAATGATAGAAAAATGTTTCTTTTTGTCTTGTAGAACACCATCGACACCAACAATGAACGATCTGTCCGATGTGTCGAATTTGGATGATCATAATGAATTACGTCGTTTTTCATCTCCAACAAATCATTCGAAACAATGGGAAACCGAAACAATCGACATTTGTACCGATTGTTTCTTTCTTTTACAACAAATTCGAAAGAAATCTCGTCGACGTCATATTTCGCCTGCATTACGTTCGCAACTTGTTTCTTCATCATCATCATCATTCAATCGTTCGCATCATTCATCATCACGTTCAACATCAAATTATAATCTTTCGACATCATCATCGGCTTCATCCATTGCAGCTATTCGCGCTCAACAACAACAACAACAACAACAACAATGTTCATTAATGGTTCGAACAACATCCATGCATGCTAATTTAAAAACAACGAAATCAGCACAAGAACTATCGTTAAATAACGATCCATTGCACACATTAGCTACACTAGCAATTGCTACAGCTCCGCCCTCATCATCACAACGAGTTTCTCTGCCACGACGACATCTTTTTCTTCAACTACGACCAACATATGATCCGAAATTAAATAATATTAAAACCGAATAATACTTATTCAAACATGTATTTTTTCTTCTTCTTCTTCTTCCGTAGATCTTCGAATAATAACTCTCTCTCATATATTTTCATCTGACTTGTTGTGTGTATGTGTGTGATAAACATAATTTAACATTTGTTTTGCTTCTTTTGCATTTAAATGACTTCCTTGAATTAAAAAAAAGAAAAGAACCAGCGTGAAAAACAATTTAGTATCGATTCTCAATAACATCTCATGCGATAATTAACTTCTCTCTCTCTCTCTCCCTCTTTTTTTTCCTCTTCTTCTATATATGTAAATAAAATATTTTTAATCAGAATTCATTTCTTTTTTATCATAGATTATTAGTACATATTAAAAAAAGCAACATCTAAATTAAGGTATGCCAAGGAAATGAAGAAAAACAAACTATGCCAACATGTTTCTTGCCATGAATTTTAAACGAGATTATTTAGTTAAGAATTCAGATTGCTTGTCGATTTCTTAATTAAATATTAATTATTTTTATTATTTTTGTATGAAAAAGAAAAACGAAGAATATGAAACAACTAAATGATTCGTTCTTTTTTTAATTCATAGTTTCATACGAAAATTGTTTTCTTTTCATTAAGAATATAATCTAAAAAGAAATCGACATGGTTTCAATGTGTGTTTATCGTCAACTAGTGATTTTTTTCTCTTTGATTGGCATTGGTCTTTCATTATATGCATTCTATATTGAAACACGTAAATCAACTGATCCAACATATCGTGCTGCCTGTGATCTTAGTGAAAGCATGAGTTGTTCACGCGTGTTAACATCACGTTGGGCGCGTGGCTTCGGTTTATTTAGTTCAGATTCAATTTTTAATTTGCCAACATCGATTTTTGCTCTTATTTATTATTGTTTATCATTGTTATTTAATCTATCATACCAATCGAAAGGCATCGCTCGTCTACGTGTATTGTTCTCGGTTCTAACTAATTGTGGCTCGGTTTATCTTGGTTATGTGCTTTATTTTATCTTAAAAGATTTTTGTTTTATCTGCTTTGGAATGTATATCGTCAATTTCATGTTATTAATTTCAAACTGGAGATTATTAAATCAAACAAGAAAAATAAACAATCGTAAACAGAAAAAACAATAGACACACGAATCTAGTTATAAACAACAACAACAGCAACAACAAAAACAAAAGCAACAAAAAAAGACAGAAAAAGAAAACGAGAGAAAATATCTAACAAATTGTTTTTTTTATATTCTCTTTCGTGTTTGTACTTTTTCCCTCAAGAAAAGAGAAAAATCCGTCATCATCATCATCATTTTGGTGTTTTTTTCTCTTCTTCTTTTTCTTCTTGTTCTTGTTCTTCTTTTCTTTCGTTCTCAGTCACTGTTTTCCATTCTGTCTATTCTTACTGCATGCATCAGCACAGCCAAACCAGCTGCTAATCATGTCTTTCTCTCGTGTGTGTGTGTGTTTTTTTTTCGATGTTTTTACTGTTAAAACAAAAAAGAAGAAGAAAAAACAATCGAACGAAAAGTTAAAGTTATACTCATTCTTTTTCCTACTTGTAGGTTAACAATTTTATTTTCTTTGTCATAATCATCATCATCATCATCAACAACAACAACAACAACAAGATCAACATCTGAATCTTACTGTTTTGTTCTTCTTCTTGTGTGTCACTGCACAAATACATTTACGCATACATCTTATCTTTATGTTTGGCAATCTGATGTGCTAGTGTTGTGAGTACTAATGGTAACAGCTGTGAGAAAACTGATAGAGCTGGAAATAAGATGAGAAGAGAAATAACTTTTGCTTATTAGTCGTATCAATTGACGATTAGAGAACTCCGTTGTTTCTTTTTCTTTTTCTTTTTCTTTTCGAAGATTGAGTTTTTAATGCTTGATTAATCATCAGGAAATCTTTGTTCTTATGAACGTATTAAATACGTCATCAATGATAAACTAATGTCAAATGCATCAGTCTAGTTTCAAAGTATTTTCATTCGTTTATTGTGTCGTTGTCAATTCAAAAGAAAATCAGCTTTAACAAAACACCCTGAATAGGATATCTTGCAAACATAATCTCGACTACTTATGGGGTATACATATATACAATCAATGACACTATGTACATAGATGTTGAGAAAATAAGCATGTGATTAAAAGTTCAATTATTGTTATTTGAATAGCAATCATTGTAGTTATTGAATAGGTTACATTGAGAAATAGTACGACTGCTGTTACTCTTGGTCTCTTTCTCTCTCTCTCTCTCTCTCTCTCTCCTGCTTGCCTTCCTTTCGTCTTTCACTCTCTTTCCCTCTCGGTCTCCCTTTGTGTCGAAAAAAAAAGACGCATCGCTCTGAAATAGAGAACAGAATGCTGCCTGTTCGCGTTTTTTTTTTCTATTACTCGTTTGCTTTTAGTCTGTCGACACACATACAATCATACACATAAGGAAGGAAGAAGAGGCTTGTTGTTCTTATTCTCGCTTTCCTTCTTCTTCTTCTTCTTCTTTTTCTGTCTCAATCTCTATTCTTTCTCGTTTTTTTGCTCGTTTCTTCTTGTAGATTTTTTTTGCTACTCTCCCTTCTTACGACTACACTGGTGTTAGTGGCGGCCTGTAGTGCAATCGACGACGACAACGACGAGACACGGTCCCTCACCTCTTCCTTAATGTTCTTGTGGACGTACTAGCGGGTGATCCATTTTCCCATTTCGTTGAAGTATTTTCATCTTCTTGTTTGGGTAAGTCGACATACTGATACGAGAGAATTTCTTCCCCTGTATACATATCATTAATCTCAGACATGCATCCGTAAAATGACAAAATACGAGAAAAACACAATATGTAAACTTTTTTTTTCTTCTTCTCCCCGTTTTATGACTTAGTAGCAGGCTCTAATCGAATTAATCGATTCATATGTATGACTAGTCAACGACAAAGAACAGAATGCACAGATGCTGTCAGAAAAAAAAGCGTTTTAGACAAAAGAAGAAGTACTTCACCTTAGTTTCTATTATATTTAGATTTTAGTATGTCATCGGAAAAAAGCGATGAAGAAGAAAAAAGAAACATGAATACTTGAAATGTCAATTCTCTCTCGCTTTTTTCTTTGTTAATTAAAACCGTCGTTCATTTTTATTTTTCCTTTTGTTTTCTTTTTCCTATTTTATGCGTGCGTTTAAGATCTATGCATATGTACTCCACAAAAAAAAATGTGATGTCATACAGGAAGGCAGCAGCTGTTTTTCTCGAATGAGTATCATCAAGAGAAAAGAAGATAGCTTTTCTATCCCTCTTGACGCATAGAATCCAATGATAAAATAAGAGGCATCACTTGTTTCGCCTCTCGAAGAGAGCTTTGATTGTCAACACATCGTCATTTAAAAACGATATATAGGGACAAAAGAAACGGCATACTCCTCAATCAAGCATGAGATAGCCTGTCAGTATAATTCGTTCGAAGACACTCAAGATTATGTATTAACTATGTCAAAAGACAAAAAAAACAACAAGACATAGAAAAAAATATCCATTGTATATCGATCTAATTACTTTTTTTTCTCTTCTTATCAAGTAAAAATAACCGACATTTAAGATTCGAGAGAAACAAAATTTTCTTATAGAAAATGAATTCAATGAAGCAATCGACATGAATATTTGCACCTTCAACCATTAAAACAATCTTTCATTTTTTTTTGAATTGCATGCTACACACTTCATTTCCTTTCACTTATGTCGAGACTGTATTGCGCGACCGGAAGTCGACGACTGTTCGTTCATCATATTAATCGACCTGCATGTTCATCTCTCCTTTTTTTTCTTCTTCGTTTTCTCTTGCTTCTGTGTCTCCACCCTTTGCCTCTTCATCAAACCTACTGTTCTCGTTTTTCTTATATATATACGTATATATTGCTAATCTCGCATGCAATAGCTCCGACAATGATCGTCGCTGACTGGCTAGGCTGATGGTGATGATGAGTGTATCGTGTGACGACGAACACAAGAGTGTGCTCTCCGTCTTCTCTTCTTTCGGTCGGTTTATTTCTTCTTTATTTTCTACATCTTCTTTTCATCGATCTATTCGCGCTGTATGTATGCGCTTGATTTAGCTTGAGAACATAAAGAATAAGAGACAAGGCGAAAGAGAAACATACAGAGAGAGAGAGATGTGCCTTTGTCTATTGTAGATTAAAAAGAGGGGGAAACTATCAACGACCTCCGCACGCACAAGCATACATATATACATTTATTCACTAAGACATCGGAGAGTCGTGTACAAGCTGTTATAGATTTGAATCAGTCGAAAAAAAAAACGAAAGAGAGAGGGAGAGTGAGAAAAAAAACCGAAACATACAGATAAAAATCACATCTCTCTCATCATCAAAGAACAAAATAAAATCTAAAAGAAAAATGTCAACTGTCGTTGCTCATCAGGTAAAATTTAATTGAAAACTTGTTTTTTTTCTCTCTCGATGTTATTTTTTTATTAAAGAAAGAAACAGAAAGGAAAACTTTTCATCAATATATTTACTTTTCTTATATTGTGAATTTTGAATAGATGTATGTTTTCATAAGAAACAAAACGCTTTTAGAAGTCTTAAAATTTATGTTAATATAAACGCCTGTTATTTTTCTTTTCGTCCATTCTTCTTCTTCATCTTCGATCAAGATTAAAATTGAATTAAATTCGATTGTATTAATCGACATCGAATGACATCATTTAGTAATGTCGCTATCGATGCTGTCCTGTTCTGTTTCCATTCGATGTATACAACATCGAACGAGAAGAATAACGTCTATCGTTTCGGTCAGTTCTTTCCTTTTCTCTAGTCGTTCGTTATTCGTCTATGTTTAACCACTTCGTTAACGTTCGAGTGTAATGTTTATGTTTATTTGTCATTTGTATTCATATATTTTGAACTAAATGACATCATCATCTTCATCTTCATCGGCAAATAATCGACATCGTCGTCAGTTAGATACAAGTCTCGAGCGTCAAGCTCGTTTAGCTGCTGCTAACGCAGTTGCTAGTTGTTTTCATTCTTCTTCTTGTCGACAACGTTCGACTTCATTAAATACTAGTTTCGACCAAACACACTGGGTACTTGTCATGCCAACGCTCGAGGTGATGTATTTTTTTATTTCTTATTCTTCGTCTTTTCACTTGTGTAAATACGCACACACACACACACACAGGGATATATATTTAACCCCGCCTTCTAACCGTTTTTTTTTGTTCATTGATGAACACAGCACGAATGAAGAGATAATTAAATAGCAGAGGACGTGTTTCATTTTGCTCTTGTTAATTCACAGTTGGATTATTGCAAATTCGAACTAATTTGATACATCCCATCGACAACACTGTCTAATGAATAATTCAATAATAACGATCGATTGATGACCTCACATTGTACTATTAATATACATCAATCCTACGACGATATTGAACAATTCAGTGATTGGACAGATATGAAAAACATTAAATCGATTAGTGTTTTTCTCTGTCGCATTTGTGTTCATGTCCTTCGATAGTTATCGTTGAATGCTTTCTATCTCTTTGTTAAGCTAATTATTTATTTATTTTTTCTCGTCTTGTTTATGTATTTAATCGTTCTTCAATGACCTGATGTGTTCGCCAGATGATCTCTCTCTCTTTTTGTATAGAAGAATATGAAACTGTAGATATGGAATCAAGGAAAAATATATCGAGAATATGTGATGAGCAATATGTTCACAGATAGCATTCAGTTACTTGTGAAATGGACCGACTGGCCATTAATCAAACCATATACATATATAGAGCGATGTGTTTGTATATGCATTGAGATGTGTGGATGGTCGAGCATTTTTTTCTCCTTTCCCCCTTATTTCTATCGGCCATTCTTTCTCCTTCGCTTGTTCATTGCTTTCTCTTCTCTCTCTCTCTTTCGCTCTCGCTCTCTTTCTCTGTGGTATTTATTATCTCTTTCTCTCGACCTCTCTTCTACTGTTCATCTGAACATTTTATTTAGATTGTTTAAGGCCAAAGAGCACGAATAATTGCGGTCAAAAGAGGAAAATCTCTCTTAGCTAGAAACTCGTAATAAGAAGTGTTTTTTGTTTCTTCTGTGAAGTAAACGAACAAAATCATGACGGCTACAGCTGCTTCAACTTTAGTGGTGAGTCATCATCAGATTGATATGTTTTTTTTCTTCGTATTTGATGACCTTTTTTTCCTATGATGACAAAGAAAGAAGAAGAAGAAGAAGAAGAAAAAAAAATAGGAGTGAGAGTACAAGTAACAGCAAGAAAAATAATGATGTTTTATATAAAAAAAAATGAGAAGAAGAAGAAAAACGGAGAGGGAGAGAAAAAGAAGAAAAAGCGAGAAGAAATGATTATTCTCCGGCTTGTTGTTGAAAAACGTCTGTATGACCCTGATGCACATATATACTATTTTTTTCTTTTTTTTTTCGGCGGGTATAAACAAAACGTGAATAAAAAGAAAAAAAATATAATCGAGAACGCCGAGCGCGCAAGAGGAGGAGAGAGACATGGTCAAATATGACGAACAAGAGGTAGGAACATGTGTGTAAGACTAATGTATATATAAATTTTTTTATGATGGCAGGTGGAGGATTCGTGACATTTTTTTTTCGTAATAAATACAGAAAGGTTTAATCGAATTTGACTATATGCTATTCTGTTCTTTTTATTTAGCAACCGGCATCTTATACTACATCACAAACGCCTTCTTTACACCATTTAATTATTGATCCTCATTCAACCGGTCACGTCCAACAACAACAACAACAACAACAATCATCATCGTCATCATCATCATCATCACAGCAGCAGCAACAACAAAATTCGAATACAACTACAAACATGGCATTGACAGCTGAACGTGATGCTTATTTACGACTGGCAGCACATTCAATGGAACGTTCGGAACAGATTGCACCTCATTTTAATTTTCGTTCGCCCAAAGCATACGGTGGCTATGTTGTAAGTATTCGAGGAGAAAAACAAAGCCTTTCTTTTTCCTTATCGCAATCAAGTTGAAACGGTTAATTGAAAGAATAGGAGAGTCTATTGGCTAGAGTTATTTCGATCAATCGTTTATCTACATCCTTATTTTCTCTATTCTTTGTTCGTTTGCCGCTTGTCTTGAGATGTTATTGTTCGATTAGATGATGATGATGATGAAGAAAAAGAGGCTTCAATCGACATCATCATCATCATTTTTATTTCTCTTTTAGACATAGTTAGATATAATGTCTATTTTTATATTCGTTTCTTTGGTTCCGGAAGTCTCTTTCATTAATAAAAAGAAAAACGAGTCGCTTTATTTCTCTTTTTCTTCTTTGTTATTAATGGGTCAATCCATTGTAACCTTGAAAACTAACAATTGAATCGAGCAATTACCCTTTCAATGTCCTCATTACTAATAAAGACAAACTAAATGAGTAGAAAAAAAAAGAAAGACTCATGCTGTATATATACACAGATATACAAATCGATCGATATTTATAATCCAACATCTTCATCTAATAAGTAATTGCGTACAGGTTTCGATAAATGTTATACTTAGCAATAACTACTATAATCTGTTATGTCTGTATCGATAATGAGAAAGAAAAAGATCATATTTCAGACGAGTTTCCTTTGATATAAGTGTATGTTACGATTCGATTGTTGTAAAGCACTAATTTATCCGATAGAAAAGATTATAATATACAAAAAAGAAACAGTTACTATTTGATTTCTCTCGTTCGTTCGTTCGTTTGTTCTCCGTATATTTTCAAGTGTTTGCTAGGACATTGCCATTGTTGACTTTTTTTTTCTCTCTCTCTCTCCTATCATATACCCACAAGAAATTGTATATAATAAATATTTGACGCCAATTAAGGATAATGTAGAAGACGTCAAGAAAAGAAAAAAACTTTGATGTTGTTCAGTGAATGGCTTCTAGCTAGAATTGATTAGATTCGTCTTCTTTTTCTTTTCTTTTGTCTCATCGATTTCTCAATCGAACAAAATAGATAGATGTAATACAATAGAACAAAGAAAGAAAAAGAGACAACAGCAAAAAAAAAGAGAATTTTCAGTTAGTACTACTACTATTACTCCTCGAATAGAGAAGGATCGGAGAAGAAAAAATTGATGATGCTGATGACTAGAAATGATTATGATTAATTCAGCGACTACCTCCCGTTTCCTTTTGTTGATGTTCGGTGTTTTTCAATAGACTGAAGTTGATTTATATGTAAGTATCGAAAGTATGATGTGTATAATTTATAGTTGTATAAAACTCGGCCTATTTTCTTTCTTATTCATATGTATACGTAAATAGTTCTGTGTTCGATCGAGTTCAAATAGATTTTGTTTCGAAAAAATATTGATCGATCGAATGTTTTCTATTTGTGACAGGTGAATAGAACACAAAAAACAAAATAAGCATTCGTCAAGATATGATATGGCATACATACATTTCTCTTTTGTATACATGTGCATATATATACATATACAAATATGTATATTTGTAACAGAATACATTCTGTCGAAAGAAAAAATTTTGCTTTCTTTGTATGCAGTTACTGATCATTGCCTATCGGCAAGGCAAATATTTAGGTCTCGTATTAGTTCGACAGTATTCGCATTGTGCCACTCGTGCAAAAGAGCTTATTATATTGATGAGTTCTTTTTTTACTATGATTACATTCAACTTGTTTGTATGAATGTTTCGTTTCTTCTACGATTGCTATCAAGAAGAAGGAAAAAACGCGAGGAAAAGAAAAGAAAGACGGAATCAGGATGACAAACGAACGCAGAAAGCTACTCTTGTCGTCTACTCTCTAATCAGTCACAACTGCGCACCGGTAATGCTTTCTTGTCTCATATACATGGTCCACAGAGACGTTTCGATGTATGTGCATTTCTCATTTTTCTTCTCTTTTCTTTTCTTTTCTCTTCTTTTTTTTTGTTTCATTTCTCATCGTGTTCATCGAGAATGTCTTTCTTATTTCTTTATACTTCTCGTTTGCCACAGACGATCTAGCTATAAACAGTTGTTGTTGTTGTTCGCGCTGACATTATCATTATTATCATCATCATTATTGTTCTATTTGATTTTTTGACATGGTAGAAGAGAATGTTGTTTTGCTCGGATTAATGGAGTGGAATGCTGTCGCATCGACGACAACAACTGAAATATGCTACGAATTGTTGTCAGACGTGCGATTTAATGAACAATTATCGAATAATATGAATACATCGAATAATTGATTTGGTTTTTTTTTCTTCATTTTAGCCTCATCAATCTCAACATGGTAATTTTGATCAACATCGATCAGCACACATGAATGGACATCATTCAACAGGTGGCAATGGTGTATCACCAACATCATCGTCTCAATCGAATCATCAACATCTCAGTGATACAAATTTGTATATAAAAAATTTACCAGCCCATTTTTCGGATGAAGATCTTGCTAAACTCGTGGAAGGGTTAGTACACTACGCAGAAATTCGGATGTTCAATTTCTGAAAACATAAAAACATATTCTAGTTTTGGTAAAGTCAAATCCATGAAAGCAATAATTGATAAACAAACAAATAAATGTAAAGGCTTTGGTTTTATTGATTTCGAAACAACTGAAGATGCTCAATCGGCAATAGCTGAATTACAAAAGAAAGGTGTTATTGCCCAATTAGCCAAAGTAGATAGACAACTAAATGTCAATATTTTCGTTTATTTGATTATGTTTAGTCTTCTCAACAACAAGAACAAGATACAACTAATTTATATTTTGCTAATTTGGATCCTCAAATGACAGAACAAAATTTAAGAGATGCACTTAATCAATATGGTACTGTTATTAGTGTACGTATTTTACGTGATCAAAATAAACAATCACGTGGTGTTGGTTTTGCACGTATGAATGACAAAGAACAATGTCAAGCAATTATCAATCGATTCCACAATCAGACGTTTCCAGACTTTTCTCAAAAAGCCGTACATGTCAAATTTGCTGATGCTAGCAATAAAAATAAGAAAATCTACAAAGGAGGTTTAGACGTAAGTTCAAATCATTTAAACAAAAAAACATTTCTATTTCTTATTTTTGCTATCGATTTAGGACATAAAAAGTGGTTATCCTTTGTATCCAATGGAACAAACACATTCTTATTCATCACCAGCTGTGGTATTTCCTCAATGGCAACAAATACCAACCGCATCGATGCTTCCTCAACATGCTCCAAATCAAGCACAACAACAACCACCCATCGTTTCCGGTCCACCACCGCATACACATCATTCAGTTCCTCATCCAATGTACGCTCAAGCACCACAACTTCGACCACCATTAGGTGTCTACAATGGACATATTTCGCCCTATATGCAATTACAACATGGAACAGGACCTGACACTGGTGCCGCATTTGTATTACCGATGCAACAACTACAACAATTACACATCACAAATCCTCATCCAGGTGCATTCTGTGTGCTAAATCCACCACATCCACATGCACACCATCATGCTGCAGTTTACATGGCAGCACCACAACCAACCGTTGCTCCTCAACCGCAAGCTCAGCAACCACAACAACAGACAGCTCCAATTGCGGCTCAACAAAATGATTCGTCACTTGTTCCTTCACAAGTAAGTTTCGCTTAGATTAAATTGAAGACTTGTTCTTAATCATGATTGACTTATTTTCCTTTTCTCTAGGATCTGTCATAAAAGACTTCACATAAATGAAACAGCCAATCATTTTTTTGTTTGTTTGTTTTTCTCTTGCCTTCCCCAAAGTTTTTTTCTTCTTCTTTCTTTTGTCTTTTTTTTTGTTTCTCGAAATCTTCTGACTTGAATGAGAATATTTGCGTGGATCTTTTGTTTACTGTTCATTCACCAAATTTTCTCTCGCGTGTGCTGTTTTCTTTGTCTCTGTCTGCCTTCTTGTTCTTCTCTCTCTCTCTCTCTTTCTTCTGTTTTTCACTTCGTCTCGAGTGCCATTTTGATGATGATGATGCGCGTGTGTGAGTGTGTGCATGCATGACCGTCGCTCTGTCTCTTTCTTTCGTCCTTGGATGCCGTTGTTGTGGATGTTTACCGTATGGTTGGTCTTCAATTCATTCTCTCTCTCTCTCTCTTTTGGTTCTTGATCTTTCTTTTTTTGTCTTTGTTTGTTGGCCGTGCTAGGCAGCCAGCCGCCTTCTTCTGTCTCTTTTTCTTTTTCTCTTTTTTTTTGTGTCTCTTTGTACGTATGTGAGTGAAGACGAACCAAGTTTGCGTGATGAGATAAGAAAAAAAAACATGTGGCTCTATTTTTTTGTTTGTTTGTTCGTTAGCTTCTTGTTTTTTTTTTCATACATACGGACACACGTACTAACAAAAATCATCTGTTCATTTCTTTTCTTTTCGGTTTTTTTTTGATTGTTGATGTCGTAGGTTTTTTTGTCGCGCTTTAGCGTGCTCTGATAACAGACTGCGATGAAATGACTTCGAGTAAGACGTTTATTTATACATAAATCCACAAAAAAAACACAAACAAAGAGACGAAATAAAATAAAAACAAAGTACGAGAACGAAATGAAATGATAAATATAAATCGATGTTTCTTTCTTTTCTTATTTCAAAATCAGCCGATTTAATGATCTACAGTTCGAAAATGAAATTATACCGTACTGAAAATCTCATTAGTAATTTCAAATTGAATTTTCCCGTTGATTAACAAATACAAAGACACTGATAAAAATTGATTGATTTGCTTTTCTCTTTTCCATTATTGTGAACAATAGTAATTAAAACTAATTCAATTTGAATGTCAAACGTTGTAACAATATGTGAATTTACTGTTATATAACCAAGCAAATGCGTGCGAATTTTTCAATCATTAAATTGTTTGACAAGCATAGAGGATTAGAAACTATGAAGATCGTTGAAAGATGATCGATAGATGGTTCAAATGACAGATATAATGATGCATGTGACACTTTAGATAGACTTATTTGACAGATCGAAATGAGATTTACTTTAAGTTAAATAGTTCGAGTCAATTATTATTTCGAATAAAATATTTATACACACACGTACATGAAAAAGAAACGATGAAGTCAATTTTGTAGATTGTTTTGAATTGTTTCGATGATTGTTTTAATTGATTTTTGTCGATTGATTTTAATAAAATCTCGTCCACGAATGGTAATAATCGAGAGCCAGCCATTGTTAGCCGAATATGTATGAAGAAAATGAAGAGTTTCAGTTGATTGATGGAACGAGAGTGGACCTGAATGACAATCTCGAATTTGTTTAGCAACGAGATCGAAATCGAGTGATGTTGCTCGTTCAGCAATGAAAAATTGTTGAACGATTTCGATGGTTTGTTCGAGACGAGCGAGCATTTGTTTTTCATCGGTTGTTGTATTGAATAATTTATTTGTCTCTTTCGAACGAATCTAAAACAATTTTGAGAAAGTCAGAATTCCACATTGAATGTCTTCATATTTTTGTTACTTTTTCGATTAATGACGAAGATATTCCGTCGATAGAAAGTGTTTGTTTCGTGGGTGATGGTAGAGTAATCGTTTCTGAAACATCGTCGCTTGAAAACGTAGCGAAAAGAGCTCGTTTAACACGTTGTGATTGAGTTCGTTCGGCGTACTGTCGAATTTCAATGGGTGAAGCTAAAAGTTGTTTGTAATCTTGATCGGGAGGAATTGGTAACGGTGATATGTCGATGTCAGGAATCGATGAGAGATCGAAATCGGGATGCCAACGAGCGAGATTTTCATCGCACGGAAGTTCATCGAGTTTTAATTGAAGTTTTTCGGAAAGAAAATTCTTGAATAAGAAATTGTAGAGAAAAATTTCAAAAGGATTTCGAAAATTACTCGATGATGAATTTTAACAATATTGAATAAAGCACGGCGAAAACAATTGATCCGTTCGACAATAATCGACGGTGTGATTTGCACATGTGATTGAACACCGAAATCCGTTGGAAAAACTTCGCCAATTTGCGTACTTGGCGAGATCGTGAGTTCGTACTTGAGTTTCATTGGACTCAATGTGGGCAATTGAATTTTTTCTTGTTGAAAACGGTACATTGTCGGGTAGACGGATTTGATTTGGCCCAATGTTTGCAAAGTGAAATTCCTGTAAACAAACACAAATCAATTGAATAGAAAACCTACGAGCAAATCGATCGACTCATACCGTCGTGTTTTTTGTTGAATCACTGATTGAACTTTTTCAAAGGTGCTTATACCTCCGTTGTTATGCGTATGACAAACAAGAAAATCGAGATGTTTATATTGTTCGAGTAGAACTTGATATTTGTCCGGTAGTGGCAATTCAATTGATGCAGATAGTGGACTAAATCGTTCGAAAGCAGGAAGCGATGGATGACTATAAAATAAATGATGATGTCCTTCTCGTTGACTATCGATGTTTGTTTTACCTTTTGATCGGTGTTTGTATTTTGAAAGGACTTGGTGGAGTTTCATTTCCGGTGCTATGAAAACGTTTAATCGGTGAACGGGAATACGAGGCTTTGTATTTGTATAAATCGGTTCGATAGGCTCGAATTCGTGTTCGGATATCGTCGAGATCTTGTTGATCGATCGGTTGTTCACGAGTTTTAACCGGACTACGATGATGTAGTGGCGCACTATGATGACGAACGAATTTGAGTCGAGATGGAATCGATGATTTTGCGTTGACATCCGAGATTCCATCTTCGGATGCAATCGAAGGCGATGGACTCGGAGGACATTGAGGATTGAATTCAATTTCACATTTTTCGTCGATTTTAGTTATTTTCATTGATTTTTCGAAGAGATTCGCGTTCGAAACCGATGTCGAACGTGTCGAAGAGAAAAAATCGGTAATTAAAAGCGAACGCTGCTGAGACATAATTTAATTATTGATAAGGCAAATCAATATGCGCCGTTCTCAATCGTATCAAACAATGAACAATATTGTTCGAGCCATTGTTGACCATTGGTCAAGTGATTTATTCCTCTATCACATGAAAATACACGTACATATAGATGTCGATGGTCAACCACAAGGACAACATCGAAAGCAACCCGCTCGAAAGAATCCGCTTGTTAAAGTTTGCAAACATGCAACAGTCAATCGACTACAACAATCATCTTTCGAATCGACGTATTGTTGTAGAAGTTCTCGAACTCGATTCTTTTCGTTTAATATTCGAAAATGTCCCGGATAGATTCGATTGATTTCATTCTCATCTAACCAATCGATCATTTGATTTGCACTTCGAAGATAATCTCGAACAGATGATGTCGGCAACCAATCGAACAGATCTCCGCCATGACCACAATTGTACACGAAATCACCAGTAAATAGAGATCGTTCTTTCGGATAATAGCAAACAATACTGCCTCGTGTATGGCCAGGCACATGTTTGATAATGACTTCATCGCCAGCGCCTAAATCGATCTGATGTCCGTCGAGAATTGGCTCACATTTCGTTGGTAAAACTCGATAGTTTCTCGCTGAAAAATTCTCATAAGGTTCTTGAAAGAAATGATTTGGTTTAACATAGTTCAATGTGTCAACTTGTCGACCATTGATTAGACCTTGATAATCGTCTTGATGAATGAATATTTGATTGGTATTTTCGAAATGTTTTGCTCCACCACTGTGATCGAAATGTACGTGCGTACATAGGACAATACATTCGCGATTTGAATCTAATAGTTGAAGATTTTCGAGATGTGTTTTTAAATTACAAACGCCAAGACCACAATCGATGATTAGATCACGTGCTGGTCCACGAATAAGCCAAATATTCGAACGATTGCCTTCGAAAAAATGGCTTTCTGTTGTTAAATATAAATTCGAATCAATTTGTTGAGTATTAAACCATGCAGAATTCTCTTGTCGAGTCATTTTTTTTGTTAATATGTCTACAAATGATGAGAATTTTTATTAAAGACATAAAAAGAACCAGTGAATACGAACTACATTCACACACACAAAAGAGAGAAATAACATTAGATTTAATCATTCAAACAAACAAAAACGTTTTCGCTTATGTTGAACATAAAATTGATATTCAGATCTGACATATCTACATATAGAAATCTTCACAATGAATTGTTCTTAGATTTTCTTCTGTTGATCTTGTTCATGTATGTCTTGTAATTTGCTTTCTGTCATTGTCAAACGTGTTTCAAGTATGGAAACTGTTTTTGTTAGAATATCGAGTTGTTGAACAATATGTTCGAGTGTATTTGTTAATTGAGGTGTGTACGTTTGAGGTGCAACGGGTTCAACATCGAATGTTGCACGATTTGGTTTGGATAATGCAGCAGAATTTACTAGGAAACCCGAAGCACTTGTTGACTAAAAGAAAATTCGAGAATAATACGTAAAATTTCAATCGAATGAAAGAGAAATCTACTCGAGCAATCCCATTCTCGTAATTAGGTCCGACGTTAGTAATTTCGAGATTGTCACCATCGTCATACGAACGAGTCGAATTCTTTCCATTGAAAACATCGATCTGATAGAAGAAAATTTCGATTTTTTGGTTCAAAAACAATTTGTCGATACTTTTCGTGCTTTTCGTTCGTCGCTTGTTTCGGGATAAGCTTTTTCTTTTAAAGTCGTTAATTTGGTTTTTTCTTTCGCACTACTCGCTGCCGATGAAACTCGACTGAGTGTTTGACCGCCTAAATCCCGTTCATTGGCAAACTTATTACTCGTTGTATTCGTCGAATCAACAAACGGAGCTGTTGTATCAAAGTTCGTTTTCCAAACAAGAACCTAATTACGAATGCAAAGTGAAATTTCATGAGAAAAGACGAGATCGATTCAATGTACCTGTTGATCTTGACCACCTGATGCAAAGTAATCGCCTGTTTTCGAGAAAGCAACACTTGATGCTGGACCCTGGAAGGAGAAAAAAACGACGATTATTGAGAAAATACGAGTTAGTTTTTTTTGGTTTACTTGATGACCGTGTAAAGTGTAAATAAGTCGTCCTTCGAGTAAATCGAAGATTTTCAACGTTGCATCACTCGATCCTGTTAGCAGAAAATTTCCATTCGGATGGAATGCAACACTATTCACGGAAGCAACATGATCTAAATCGAACAATTATATCAAGAGATTTCATCGTTTCGAATGATTACTAGCGTAATGTTGAATCAATTTTCGTGTTCGAATGTCCCAAATTTTCACGCTCGCATCCGTGCAGCCTCCGCCGATGCAAGTGCCACTTGGATGAAAGGCAACTTCGTTCAAAAACCCGTGCGGTTCGTAGAACGTATGCATGCATTCATTGGTATTTCGATCCCAGATTTTAACGGTTTTATCGTCGCTACAGCTGACGATGAGCCGACCGTCGGGCGAGAATTTCGCACAACGAACCCAGTTCGAATGCTGATTGAGAGAGAACTGAAATTTTTGACGGTGTACTGTCCAGATTTTAATTGTTTTGTCTTCCGATGAACTGAGTAAACTTTGACCATCGCTGGCGAAATCAACACATCGAACAGCAGCAGTATGAGCTTTGAATACTGTTGATTCACCTTTGACACTTGGAATCCAAAGACGAACCTTCTTATCTTTCGATCCCGAAGCGATTAAATGACCTGATGGAGAGAAACACACAGAATGAACTGCGTCCTATGAACAACAAACAGAAAGAATTTAAAAGGTAAATAGATGATCGATGAATGCGTACGCTATGACCGACAAAACGATAAGCTCGAACTTGAGGTTTAAATGGCCAAAGAAACAGACAAGAATCCAAACTACCCGAGACTAGAAAAAAAATGAATTAAAAGAAATACTTTCGTAATTTTAATCGTTAAAAATACCAAGCTGTTTCGTATTTGGCGAAAAACTAAGAGATGTAACCGTACTACGATGACTTTTAAAATGTTTTTCTAATTTTGGATCTTCCTGAAAAAACAAACAAACAGAAAATAATCAAACTATCTCATTCGAATTTACCATGATTTAGTTTGCTCTATTAAACAACTCTCAATCAGTACATATTCTAACACGTAATCCTTTGTTCAATTGACTTGTCCACAAGTGACATCCGACATGAGTTCCACAAATATTTCTAGACAACCGACGAGGTCTTTCAATTAACATCATCAATCAAAATTCAAGTATTTTTATCATTTTGAAGTTTGTTTTTTCATTCTAATTTATTTTTGATTCAGAAAACAATAGTTTATTTTTGAAAAATGATAATTAAAGATGGCGTTAGTTGCCCACATGATCGAAGGCAATCGTTTATTCTTTGGTATAATACTATAAAGAAAACAAAATGATATACAAAAATCGATAATTATACTGTTCTAGTCTAGTCGTCGGCATCAGACTGTGCATCCTTGATTCCATCTTCTGCATTCTGAATCAGTTCATTTAATTCTTCGAATTCGGGTTTCAATGAGACACCTTGCAATTTGCAGTGTCTTTGGTAGAGTTCATGCGCCCAACTAAGTCGGTGATAAGCAGCTTCATAATCCAATGGATCGTCCTCAAGTAGACGTTTTCCTATCATTACAAAATAATTACCGATGTCACGAAGCATCCTTGCTAGTAAATCACCATCATGAGTAAATATTTGAATGTAACCAATATAGTCGCATATCCAATCAGCTTGATATTGAGTATTATGACAATAAACATAAATTGATTCGTATTTTTCATCTGTTAGAGGATCATTGAATGCATTAGGGCATGCTTCAAAAATTTGAGGTACAGCGGTGCGTCCTAACGATCCAGAAACAATAAAAAAGATGCGTTTATGTTGAAAATTTTTAAAACATTCAATGCATGGTTCAATTTCGGTGAATGCTGCCAATAAAAACTGAACACCGTCGAAATTGACTTCTACAGGTCCAGAATTACGGAGAATTTTATCATAATCGCTATCGATTAGTTTTACTGGAAGTGCATGTTTTGGATCAGATGACGAAGAAAACGCGCCTTTGAGATGTATATATGCACCTGGTTCTCCGATAGTTCTATTAAGCCAAATCAGAATATGATCAATCTCTTCTTCATAAGAAACAGTAGCATCGTTCGACATTTTCTTTTATCTAAAAGCACGTATTCGAAATAGTACTGTCGTATGACTACCCATTGCGTTCGTTAAATAGTAATCATGTTGGAAATTTCCTACTTATTTATTTATAGGTACTTAATTGGATGGAAAATACCAAGAAAAAAATGAAAATTTATTTTCAAAAGAAAATAAATAATTTTATAAAATATATGACTCATTATTTTTATCAATTCAGAACAGTATCTCAGTAGCTGTCGTTAGTAGCCATAGTCACCATCCTATCATTCCGTGTTTGCTTCATGTGATTCTAAATTATAATTATGCATCCGGTCTTTAATGTGTAAGAACTGATTGTTATTTAAGTTACAACGATCACAGCAGCAGCATATCCATATGATAAGTTTTCACTCGCATTCCATGGTATTTGATTAGTACAAGCAAAACCAGTACCACTATTGCGAACTGATTGAGTGCTATTACTATTTCACCAGTATTTATCATTCCTTCATATAGACGACAGATAGAATTTAGAATAAATTGGATATGCTGGCTGGAAATCTGTAGCATAATCAAGTATAGTCATGAGTAATTGAAACATTTGAACATGATGAGTATTGTGATCTATACATAACACGATATGCAATGTTCTATTTTCTTTAAAGTCTGTCATAAAAGTTCGTTCAAAAATTTTATATTTCAGGAACAAAAGTAAGTAGAATAGAGTACTTTTTCTCAAGTGTTAAAAAGAACGGCATTGAGAGAGACATTTTTCTTCTTCATAAATATTGCCCATTAAATCTGTTTATGAAAAAAATACTCAAGATAAAAATGATCACTTTAGTGCAATATTTTTTCTTTTATTATAATCAATAAGCAAATTGAAAACTTGAATAGATGAGTGAACTTATTTGATATTTTAAAACAGTGTGATATATATCAATAATAAGAAAAAAAAAGACAAAACTTCTACGCATATTTAAGATCGAATACATCCAGTTAGGGATGTTAGTGCTGCTGGACATGTTACTGGTGTCCAAAATACTGAAGGATGTTGCGCATTCTGAAACCAATCGAATCGCCAGTAACAGCCATGTTGAAGTTGACTGGGTAGATTAGCACAATCTGATCGATTAGTGTAACCATCATTCTGATTACCCCAATAAATCATATTGCTATATTGTCTTGCACATCCATTGTCAGTACCAGTCCATCCACCACCGGGTATTAGTAGAACAAACCGATTGTCGTTGGTATAAAGTGTATCGACGACTTGTACTATGATTTGTTTTCCAATAATAGAATCTGATGTAAATATTAACGAATAGCAAGCACAACACCATTGAGTTTCGTTTTTACCCTAAGCTTCTAAATATCGATAACTGATCAAAATTAAACCGAATTTACTTTGATAAACGCTCCTGCAAAGCCATACGAAAGAGTATCATTAATACTCCATGGTTGTTGATTAGTACACGTATATGCATCACCATAATTACATCCGGAGGCGGTATTGATATCGATTGTAGTATTACCATCGTTTTGACATGTTCTCACTGGACTTGAAACTGCACCTTTTCCTGGCCAGGCACAACTAGGTTTACAGCAACCCCAAAACGAACCAGTTGATGCATTTTGAGTGCTATTAACATATATTACAGGAGCCATAGTAGTATTGACTACAGAAGATACAGGTTCACATTGAGAAAACGAAGAATTATAATAAATGCATGATAAATTAGAACAGCAGTGAGTCGAATTACTGCATGGTTGCCAAGCAGCAAGACAGGATTCTAGAAGTACAAATTAAAACTATGAAAATTAGCAGAAAATCAAACATTTTTTTATGAAGTAGTAAAGAGCATACTCATATCATCGCTAAAAACAGACCACCAGTACTTTTCAGTCATTAGAGAAAAAAAATATGATTTTATCTTAGATTACAAATTATAAATCTGCAAAAAAAGTCTACCTGTTGCCTGATTTATTGATAATTGTAAAAAAGTCAATTTCGAATTCACAGTAGTATGAATATATGAAGATGATGTAAAATTGCTCACGAATAAACAAGTATTATTATTTAAATAACAATTCACTGCTTGATATGTCGACGATTCGTTCGATAGAAAAGCTGCACAAATACATTCCGAACATGTTCCATTATACAGAACAGTGCCAGTTGAAGTACCAGGAACATATGCAGCTGAATTGATATAGCCAATATTAATTGAATAAACAATATCGAAGAAAAATACGAAAATAATTGTACGATCAAATATTTTTGCCATATGAAATGCAAGGCCTTTTCAGGGACAATGTTTTTTTTTATGATGAAGATTTATTTTCAATAAAAAAAAAAGTAGACTCAACTTTTTCAAAGCTGAAGCGGTGCTCTAGACAGAAAGTGTTACTCGGAAATTAATTTGGTGTTTTTCCTCGTCAATATTATTTATTGTTTTCAGTGCAGAAAAAAGAAAATTAGGAAAAAGAGCGAGAGAGACAAAGAGAATTTTAAAAAAAAACGAGAGAACTTTCAAATTATATTATCTACGAAAAAAAAGTATTTGAGAATAAATTTAAATCAACGGAGTTTTGCCACGTGATGTCAACGGTTTGCTATCATCATCGATCGAACCGGCGAGACTGGTCGTTACACGAAAACTTCGACGAGATAAACGATCATTGCCATTATGAACTCCAGGTGTTGATGATCGAGATGGTGAACGTTTCTCGACAATAACTAGTCGATCTTAAAGGAAAGAAGTCAACAATTGTGCAATGAGAAAATCAAATAAATAACCTGTGTTTGTATTTGTATTTGGAGGTTGTCGAATGACGACGGATGGTGCCACTCGTTCATTCGAATTCCGTCTTGGTGATCGTTGAATAACTGTTGTTTCAACAGGTGGCCGATTGTAAATCGATGGCATATGTGTTGCTAACGACTGTGTAGCTGGTGTTATCATACGAAGTGGTGATGTAGCTCGTTCACATGTTTCACCATTGTCAATATTCAACAATGGTAACGAAGGAAAATCCGTCAGTTTGGATTGTTTGAGAAAATTTTGAATTTGTTGTTGTTGACGATCTTTTTCTTGTCGTTGCCAGATTTTATATGGCCAATAAAGACTAAAACTCGACATTCGACAAACGAAAAAACAAACGAGATCTTTATTTTCATACTTATTTAAATTTGTTGTTGGCGATTGCGATGTTATTGTCGATAGGTCAGATGTTGGAATTTCTGAAAGTATATCATTATCCTGATTTTGCATGTCTTGCATTGTTCGACTGATTAATTCCATTGCTAAACGTTTTTCTAGATAAAATAACGAGCGATGATGGATGACCATCATTTTCAGTCAATATAAAAACCTGTTGGATTTGCATTGACAAGCCAATCTTGTGCTTCGAAAATATTATCGATTTGTAAAATATAGCAAAGAATAGGAATTAACTATTTGAAAATAGAATAGAGACGGCAAATCAAAATTGAAGTTCTACCCAAATTCCTGGATCTTGATTTTCCTCGTTGGTTGCTTGTTCGGATTTGTCGTTTTTTGTTTTTGATTTGTCTTCTTTCGGACGTTGTTGATGTTGACTAGCATGTCGAATTAATAAACGTTTCGAAATTTTCGCTTCATTATTATCTTCAGTAGCATAATTCGATATTGAACTACTGCTACGTTTCGGCCATGTTCGACCTTTTTTCGAACATCGAGATGATCGTATATTTTGTTCTTGCTCGTCATGGTATACGAGAGATGATTTGATTTGTTGAGCTAATTCTATTAATTCATGACGCCAAGCATCCGCTGAATTGTCTAAAAACACACATCCAAGGCTTCAATCGACGGAGGGGAAAAGAAAAAATAATCGAAAAACAATATGCTCTTGAATTGCTATTTGCTTTTTAAAATATACAATCATCATCATCATCATCACCCACAAATAAAAGTACAAAACATCATAACACTTACAAAGACCTATGCCATTAAGATTGTTCTTTGAATTCATGAAATCATCATTGATTTTTTGTAGAACATGTCGATAATTGGGTTGATTAGAATAAGGTTCATCTTCTACATATGGAATATATCCCGTTTTGATATCTATAAATGTAAATTAATAGAAAAAAAATGGTTTCGTTTATTGTTGTTCAAACCATGAATATATTTCAACCGTCTTGGACAAGCAATATGTCGTGCAGGACGTACGAAAAACATATTGGCACTTCGATGGCCGAATCTCTGTCGTCCATTGAATAGAGCTTCATTATTAGTCTCATTAGGAAATGTCGGTCCGAAAACTAATTTGAAGAAAAAAAAAAGATGAGAGTTAAACAGTTCTTTTGTTTTATTTAGTTCTGTCTTTAATAATTATACTCACAAGTCATTTCTATAAATGATAGAAAAAACGAATACAATGTTCGGTATGCTTCTCAATTAAACAAACGAAAGAAGAAATCAAACCTTAATAACAAGAAATATATATAAAAGAGAAAGTACAAATCAAATAAAATTGTAATGCATAAATCTGTTCATAGTCTTTTGTCTTCGGCAGACGTAATTTTTTTTCTTTTTGTTCTTTTTCTTCTTTATTAATAAAAAAAAAGAGAATTGATTGATTGATTTTATGCATTTTTTAGTTTTTTTTGCTCTATTACGATTCTTTCTTACTAACCAATCATCAATAACAATAACATCTATCACTAGCAACAACAGTCAAGTGACAAAAAAATAGACGGTTAAGAGAGCATTGTTTTCGTAGTTTAGTTAGTTCATATTCATCGTTTTTATTTTCTAATATGCCTTTTCTTTCTTTCCTCAAGGTATTTTTTTACACTGCTCGTTTTATGTGCTGACTTCTTTCATTGTCACTCTCTTATTTTTTTGCTTTTCGTCGTTTGATATACTTGAAAAATCATTGAAATGTTCTTTTATTTTTCTTCTATTTTATTGTCGAATAAAGAAAGAAAAAAATGTATTAAAGTATGCAAATCAGAAATCAAGACGAGTCTTTTATTTTGGATTTTTAAAATGAATTTTGACAAGAGACAATAGAAATTAAGGCTGCTAGTGTCTCTCTCTCACTCTTTCTCTCTCTTTTTGTTATTAGTCTATAGAAGAAGAAGAAGCAGAAAAAATAAAATAAAGAAATGAATTGGTTTTGTTCGTTTTTTGTTTGGAAAATTCAATCTAATGGCTTGTAAGAGGATTAGGGCCGAATGATGAGTATGTATTCGGATAAGTTGTATAGGTATGAGTATTTTGATTTAATTGAGGTGTAATATCACAAGCATTGGGTGCAGTTGTTGATTGTAAATTAGCGTAACCAACTGGACCGGGATCAGTTGCATGATAGATATTTGTTGATGCAATATTGTTTAAACCGGGGTATGCACGAGTCGGACAATCACTTGTTGTAGATGTGTAATGCGCAGTGAGATCCGCTGGTCGTGATGGCGGAAGATAGGATTCACCGGATGTATAAATCGATGATGTTTTTGTAGGAAATGAATTACGTGCGGTTGTTGTTTCTTGACTATGATTCTATTCGGAAAAAAAAGAAGAAAATCAATATTTTAAAATTGAATAATTGAAATCAAAAAGCGTACAGGTAAATGTGCAACTTGAGCAGCAACAGGTCCATAGAAATGTGGATTTAATGGTGCAGCACGAACGACAGATGAGCCAAGGGCACCATAACCAAGATGTCCACCGGCAGCGACACGAATACCTT